>Ga0172380_10002472_pt1 | contig 28217 bp, 31 predicted proteins | sample Leawe162metaG_FD_119747 | JGI IMG/M metagenome (GOLD analysis project Ga0172380, IMG submission 119747) | Leachate microbial communities from a municipal landfill in Southern Ontario, Canada - Leachate well 162 metaG | ecosystem: Engineered > Solid waste > Landfill > Unclassified | place... | reverse complement strand
GCTCGGTGGGACGTTCCTCGGCGAGTACGTCTCCTAGTCGCGTTCGAGGTCAGTCGAGCGCTAGCGGCTCGCCTCGCGCCAGGCGTTGAGCGCCTCGCGCTGGTGCGCGAACAGCTCCGCGATCCCCGCCTCCGCGAGGTCGACGAGGCCGTCCATCTCGCGCCGCGTGAACGGCGAGCCCTCGGCAGTGCCCTGCACCTCGACCAGCTGCCCGGTGCCGAGCATCACGACGTTGAAGTCGACGCCCGCGCCCGAGTCCTCCCCGTAGTCGAGGTCGAGCATCGGCTGCCCGTCGATCATCCCGACAGAGGTCGCCGCCACCTGCGTGCGCAGCGGCTGCGTCGGCAGGCGACCCTCGCGCTGCATCCAGTCGATCGCCATCGCGAGCGCCACCCACGCACCGGTGATCGAGGCCGTGCGCGTGCCGCCGTCCGCCTGCAGCACGTCGCAGTCGAGCGTGATCGTCTGCTCGCCCATGCGGTCGAGATCCATGACCGCACGCAGCGACCGACCGATCAGCCGCTGGATCTCCATCGTGCGGCCGCCCTGACGGCCGCGCGCCGCCTCGCGGTCGGACCGCGTGTGGGTCGACCGAGGCAGCATGCCGTACTCGGCGGTGACCCAGCCGGAGCCGCTGCCGCGCAGGAAGCCAGGCACACCCGCCTCGACGCTGGCAGCGCAGAGCACGCGCGTGTCGCCGACGGTGATCAGCGCGGACCCCTCTGCGTGCCGCAGCACGCCGGGCTCGATGGTCACCGGGCGCATCGCGCTGTTTGCACGTCCCGCCGAACGCGTTCGCGTCGTCATGCTCGCCTCATCTCCGCTGCTCGCGAGGGCCAACGGTAGCACGCGAGGTGCTGCGCGCATCCTCGGCGTCATGCGCCTGGTGCACCCAGAGGCGTGCTCCGTCGCTGCGCAGCGTGACATCGCCGACCTCGTCGGTGCGGTACAGCGGCGTGGGTGCGTAGCGCGCGAGCACCTCGGCCACCGGGTGCCCGTAGGCGTTGCGCGCGCCGACCGAGACGACGGCGACGCCCGGTGCGACGGCGCGCAGGAACTCAGGCGTCGAGGACGTACGCGATCCGTGGTGCGGCACGACGATCACGTCGGCGCTCAGCGGCTGGCCGCTGCGCACCAGTCGATGCTCCGCCCCGGCCTCGATGTCGGCGGGGATGAGGACGCGTCGATCACCGATGCGCACCAGCAGCACCAGGCCGGCATCGTTGTCGCTGGCGGTTGTCGGCCCCACGTGCGCGGGCGGCGACAGCACCTCGATGCTGGTGCGCGCGGTGAGGCGGATGCGGTCGCCAATGTCGATCGGCTGCAGGCCGAGGTTCCGTGCGGGGATGTGCGGTGCGCCCAGCACCTCGCGCGCGCCGAGGCGCTGCGTGACCTCGACCGCCCCACCGATGTGGTCGATGTCGTCGTGCGTGAGCACCAGCATGTCGAGCGGCTTCCGCTGTCCCGCGCGCTCGAGCGCCGCGAGCACGGCGCCGTCGGCGGGGCCGGCATCGATGAGCACGCTGCGTCCCTCGTCACGGACGAGCACCGCCAGCCCCTGTCCCACATTGAGCACCGTGACGCTCGGCAGCGGGTCGACGGGCGCGAGCGCCGCGAACCACAGCCCACCCGCGACCACCGCGAGCGCGATGCGGCGCGCGGGTGGCGTGGCGCGCACGGACAGCGCTCGCTGCGGCACCGTCGGCCTTCGCGCCAGCAGCCACAGCAGCGCGGCGATACCTGCCACCCATGCCATGACGGCGACCGAGGCGAGCTGCAGGGGCACCGAGGCGAACGGGACACGCGCGAACGCGTCGACGACCGTGATGAACGCGTCCGGGACGACGCTCCCGGCCTCGCGGAGGACGAAGGCAACCGGCGGCAGCCAGCCGAGGAGCGCCGCGACCGCTGCGATCGCCAGCGTGCCCTCGTACACCAGCGCGACGGCGGCGTTCGCGGGCACCTGTACGAGCGAGAGCGTGCCGAACGCCGCCGCCTGCACCGGCAGCACCGCCACGGCCGCCGCGACCGCGACCAGTGCTGCCTCGACGAGCGCTGGGAGCAGGCGGCCGGTGCCGCGCTCGACGAGGGGCGCAACTGCGAACTCGGTCAGTGGCGGCGCGATCAGCAGCACGCCGACGGTGGCCGCCGCGCTCAGCTGGAACGACAGATCGCGCACCAGCAGCGGATCGACCACCAGCATCGCGGCGACGGCGTATGCGAGGAACGCCCACGCGGGCGTGCGCCGCCCGGCGGCTGTCGCCGCGGCGAGGCCCACCGCCATCGCCGAGGCACGCAGCACGGGTGCGGAGGCACCCACCAGCACCACGTAGCCGGGCAGCAGCGCGAGCGCCAGGAGCCCCGCCCGACGCCGTGGGACGACCGCTGATAGCAGTGCGACCGTCACGCCGAGGACGACCGCGATGTTCTGCCCCGACACGACGACGAGGTGTGTCGTTCCCGTGGTGCGCAGCGCATCCCGCAGCGCCGACGGCAGCGCCCCCTGCTCGCCGATCAGCACGCCTGCCGCCAGTGCTGCGTGCGGCTCCGGGAACGACCGCTCGATGTTCGCGAGGCTCCATGCCCGCATCGCCTCGATCGCCGCGACCGGGAGCGACGGCGTCTCGTGTCCGGTGACGCGCCACGCGGGGTACTCGGCCACGACCTCGTCGGGGCGCAGCGGGGAGCGCTCGACCGCGCCGTCGAGTGTGAGCAGGTCGCCGGGGCGGGGCAGCGGGCGGTCGGGGTCGACGCGTGTCGACATCGATAGCCGACCCGCAGCGGGGGTGCCGTCGATGCTGCGCACGTCGAGCGCGACGCGCGCCTGCGAGCCGATCACGCGCGGCTCCGCCTCGACCCGCCCGATGATGCGGTGCACGCCGTCGAGCGGCGCGAGCGTGGCGCGTGCCGCCTCGGCGGCATCGAGGCGCGCGTGACCCGCAGCAGCCAGCGCCACGGCCGCCGTGCACGCGAGCATCGAGGGTGCGGGGCGCACGTGCAGCCGCAGCGCCGCCACGACGAGGCTCGCGAGCAGCGCGGCGAGCCACCACGGCCCGCCGAGCCACGCCGCGAGACCAAGTCCCACGACATAACTGAGCGCGAGCAGCGGGACGGTCGGCATTAGCGCGCCGTCACCAGGTCGCGCAGCTGTTCGTACACCCGCGCCGAGGTGAGACCGCGCGCCACCAGGTCATCGCTCGAGGCGAACGGCTGGCGCTCGCGCGCAGCGAGGATCGCCTCCGCGGTGACGCGGCCGATGCCGGGGAGGGCTTCCAGCTGCGGGGCGTTGGCGCGGTTGAGGTCGAGCAGGGCCGTCCGTCGTTCGCCGAGGCGGGGGACGACCAGCCGCTCCTCGTCCGTCACGCGGCGCGCGAGGTTCAGCGCGCCCGTGTCCGCCTCAGCGGTCGCGCCCCCGGCGAGCGCCAGTGCGTCGGTGACACGGCTGCCGGGAGCGACGGTGACGACGCCGGGGCGCGCGACGGCGCCAGTGACCTCCACGCGCACCTCGTCCAGGCCGCCCGGCGCCTCGCGTCGCTCGACCTCGACGCCTTCGGGCTGCCCGCGCTGGGTGAGCACGACCAGCGCGACGACCGCCGCAAGCACCAGCACTGTATCGATGCCCCACCGCGACCACGCCCGCATGCCGCCCCTGCCCCCGGAACCCGCCGCGACAGTAGCAGGGGAGGCGCGCGTGTGGCGCGAGGGGCGATATTGCCTATACTGATTCTTCCCCAGCCAGCGACCAGACCTCCGAGGCTCCCCGTGTACGGCCGCGACCTCACCTCCATCCTCGACCTCACGCCCGACGAGCTCGCGCGCACGCTGGACGTCGCGCTGGGCATCAAGCGCGACGGCAGCGGCCCGCTGCTCGCCGGTCGCCACCTCGCGCTCATCTTCGAGAAGCCGTCGCTCCGCACTCGCGTCTCGTTCGAGGTCGCCATGAGCCGCCTCGGCGGGCGCGCGCTCTACCTGAGCGACCAGGAGGTGCGCATGCGGGAGCGCGAGCCCGTGCGCGACGTCGCCCGGGTGCTCTCGCGCATGGTGGACGGCATCGCCGCGCGCACCTTCGCGCACCAGACCGTGCTCGAACTCGCCGAGTGGGCCTCCGTGCCCGTCGTGAACGCGCTCTCCGACCTCGAGCACCCGTGCCAGGCGCTTGCCGACCTGCTGACGCTCCGCGAGCGCTTCGGCTCGCTCGCGGGGGTACGGCTGTCCTACCTTGGCGAGGGCAACAACGTCGCGATCTCACTCGCCTACGCCTCGGTGCTGGCGGGCATGCACTTCACCTGCGCCTCACCCGAGGGGTACGAGTTGCCCGCCGAGGTGCTCGCGCGCGCGGCTGCGCTCCCCGGTGGGGGCACGGTTCGCCAGGTCTTCGATGCGCACGAGGCCGTGCGCGACGCCGCCGCCGTCTACACCGACGTGTGGGCGTCGATGGGCGAGGAGCATCTCCTGACCCAACGGCTGGAGGCGTTCGCGCCGTTCGCGCTCGATGCCTCGGTGCTCGCCTCGGCGCCCGCGGACGCGTTGGTGATGCACGACCTCCCCGCCCATCGTGGCGAGGAGATCAGCGACGAGGCAATCGAGTCGCCGCGGTCAGTGGTCTTCGACCAGGCGGAGAACCGTGTGCACGCGCAGCAGGCCGTCCTGCTGCAGCTGATGGGCCGCCCCGCCGGGCAGTAGGCGGCTGCACGCCGCCGAGGGGTCAGGGGGCCGCCGTGTCCGAGCTGCTCGATGCTGCACGCGACCTCCTCGCCAACTTCCGGCTGGGGTCGGCGCTCGACATCCTCATCGTGTCGGCCTCCGTGTACTGGGTGCTGCTGCTGATCCGCGGCACCACCGCCATGACCGTGCTCCGCGGCGTGGTCGTGGTGCTGGGTGGCGCGTTCATCCTGAGCCGCCTGCTCGACCTGCGCGTCGTGAACTGGCTGCTGCGCAACTCCGTGACCGGCCTCGTGATCGCGCTTGCCGTCGTGTTCCAGCCTGAGATCCGGCGCGCCCTCGAACGCCTCGGTCGCACCGGTCTCCGCCCGATCGCCGCGAGCGAGGAGCGTGTGCGCGCGATCGAGACCGTCGTGCGCGCCGCCGCGCGCATGGCGCAGCAGCAGCGTGGCGCCCTCATCGTCTTCGAGCGGGAGACCGGTCTGCGCGAGGTCATCGACACCGGCGTGCCGCTCGACGCGGCGCTCTCCGGCGAGCTGCTCGCCAGCGTCTTCGCCACGAACACGCCGCTCCACGACGGCGCCGTCATCATCCGCCTCGACCGCGTGGTCGCAGCCGGATGCACGCTGCCGTTCTCGGAGGTCGCCCTCGCCGCCGAGTTCGGCATGCGCCATCGCGCCGCGCTCGGTATCACCGAGCGTACCGACGCCGTCGCGGTGGTCGTCTCCGAGGAGCGCGGCGAACTGGCGATCGCCTCGAGCGGCCGCATGGTGAGCGGCCTGGACGAGGGCCGCCTGCGCGAGCAGCTCTACCGCCTGTTCGCGATCGAGCCCGTCGAGGCGGAGCGCGCCGAGCGCCTGCTCCTCGACCGGCGGGGCGAGTAGCGATGCAGGAGAGCCAGCTGTCGGAGTTCGTGCAGGTGATGCTCGATGCGCTGCGGCGTGCCGGGTACCATCTGCGCCGCACCCCGGGCATGGCGGCCGTGTCGCTGCTCATCGGCATCGCGCTCTGGGTGCTCGTCACCGACGCGGAGAACCCGACGCGCATCGATGTCGTGCCGATCGCCATTCCCGTGACCGCCGCGAACATCGGCCCTCAGCTCGCCGTCGCGAACGCGCTCCCGGCGCTGCAGCTCCGCATCGCCGCGCCGGCGGATCGATGGGATCGCCTGTCCGCGGACTCCTTCCGCGCGTTCGTCGACCTGAACGGCCTGGGCCCGCGTGCCGCCGAGGTGCCGGTGCGCGTCGAGGTCGTGGGCCTCACCCAGGTGCGCGTGCTGGAGGTCATCCCCTCCACGATCACCGTGAACCTGGAGGAGCTGGTCACGAAGCCGGTGAAGGTCACCTCGCGCATCGTCGGGACGCTGCCGCGTGGCTACGACCTCACCACCATCGTCCCCGACCGCGCGACGGCCGACGTCTCCGGCCCGAAGTCGCTGGTGGCGCTGGTGAACGAGGTCTCTGCGACCGTGAACGTCACCGGCCTCACCACACCCCTCGACCAGACGATCGCGCTCACCGCGACCGCCGATGGCGGTGGTGACATCCGCGGCGTCACCATCCGCCCTGCGACCGCGAAGGTCGCGATCGCGGTGCGTCAGAACATCCTGGGCCGCACGCTCCCGCTGGAGGTCGACCTGGGCGGGCAACCCGCGCCCGGGTACCGCATCACGGGCGTACGCGTCACACCGACCTCGGTGCGGGTGGAGGGGCCGATCGATCTGCTGCAGGGGCTCGACACGCTGCGTCTGCCGCGTGTGGACCTGAGCGGGCAGCAGGCGGATGTGCGCCAGACCGTGCGCATCACTACGCCCGAGGGCATGGCGACCACCACCCCCTCCGCCGTGGTCGAGGTCACGATCGCGCCGATTACGGCCTCCACGACGCTCACCCTGGCGCCCGAGGTCTCGGGCGTGCGCTCCGGCTTTGCGGCGCGTGTCAGCCCTGGCAGCGTGACGGTGACGCTGGAGGGGCCGCTCGCTCGCCTGAACGCGCTGCAGCCCAACGCCGTCCGCGCCATCGTGGACGGCGCGGGCCTCCAGCCGGGCACGACCGATGCGCGCGTCGTGGTCGTGGCGCCGGACGGCGTCACCGTGCGCGAAGTGCAGCCCGCCTCAGTGTCCGTTACCCTGACCCGACCATGACGACAGAACTCGATCACGCACCCCTCGTCGCCATCATCGGGCGACCGAACGTTGGCAAGTCCGCGCTCTTCAACCGCATCACGCGCACGCGCCGTGCGCTGGTGGAGGAGGTCGCGGGCACGACCCGCGACCGCATCTACGGCTTCACGGAGTGGCGCGGCCGCTACATCCGCGTCGTCGACACCGGCGGCGTCGAGGGCCCGGAGGCCGATCCGTTCTCGCCGCTGATCCGCGAGCAGGTGCTCGCCGCGATCGAGGAGGCCGACCTGGCCGTCTTCGTCGTCGACGCCGGGGAGGGCATCAGTTCCGCCGACCAGGCGATCACCGACCTCCTGCGGCGTGCGAAGTGCCCGGTGCTCCTGGTGGGCAACAAGGCCGACCGCAAGGGTGCGCGCGTCAACGAGACCGACCTGTACGCGCTTGGCCTGGGTGAGCCGCTCATGATCTCGGCGTACCACGGGCAGGGCATCGGCGACCTGCTCGACCGCATCCTGGACCTCGTGCCGCAGGCGGAGCGACCCGATGAGCCGGAGCGCCTGCGCATCGCCGTCGTCGGGCGACCGAACGTCGGCAAGTCCTCGCTCGTCAACGCCATCCTCGGGCAGACGCGCACGATCGTGTCCGACGTGCCGGGCACGACGCGCGACGCCATCGACACGCCATTCGACTTCGAGGGGCGCTCGATGCTCCTGGTCGACACCGCCGGCATCCGCCGCCGCGGGAAGATCGAGCGGGGCGTGGAGCGTCACTCCGTGCAGGCCGCCGAGCACGCCGTCACCCGCGCTGACGTCGTCTTCCTGGTGATCGATCAGGGCGAGGCGACCGTGGCGCAGGACACCCACATCGCCGGCATGGTGTCCGAGGCGGGCAAGGGCCTGATCATCGTCGTGAACAAGTGGGACCTCGCGGAGTTCCCCGACGAGCGCCACACCTTCGCGCGGCGCCTGGACATGCGCTACAAGTTCGTCCCGTGGGCGCCCGTGCAGTTCACTTCGGCGCTGCGTGGTGAGGGCATCCAGGACTTGCTGGAGCTCGCGGTGCACGTGGAGCAGGTGCGCCGGCGCCGCGTGCAGACCTCGGAACTCAACCTCACCATCCAGCGCGCGATGGCCGACCACGGCCCCTCCGCCGTGCATGGCCGTCGGCTGAAGGTGATGTACGTGACGCAGGCGGAGACCGAGCCGCCGACGTTCGTCTTCTTCGTGAACGATCCGGAGCTGCTTCACTTCTCCTACCGCCGCTATCTGGAGAACCGCATCCGCGAGGCCTTTGGCTTCGAGGGTACGGCGATCCGGATGCGCTTCCGCCGCCGCTCCGAGGATCGCCAGGAGGCGTCAGCGTGATGCTCGCCGCGGTGGCCGTGCTCGTGCTCGGCTACGTGGTCGGCTCCATCCAGCCGGGCATCATCGTGGGCCGCCTCGTCCGAGGCGTGGACATCCGCGAGTTCGGCTCCGGCAAGACCGGCTTCACGAACACGCTTCGTACGCTCGGCCTGGTGCCCGCGCTCGTCGTCGTGTTCGGCGACATCGCGAAGGGCGCCGTGCCGGTGCTCGTCGGCCAGTACCTCGCCGGCTCTGACCTCGCAGCCGCGCTGGGCGGCGTCGGCGCCGTCGTCGGTCACACCTGGCCGATGTTCGCCGGGTTCCGAGGCGGCCGCGGCGTCGCCACCTCGTTCGGCGCGTTCCTCGCGATCGCGCCCATCCCAGCCGCTGTGGCGATCCTCACGGGCCTCGCGATCCTTGCGGTCACGCGCTACGTGTCGCTGATGTCCATGCTCGGTACCGCGCTCGGCCTCGGGGTGATGGCGTGGCTGGTGATGGTCGGTCGGATGCCTGCTGAGTACCTGGTCTTCGGGGTGATCGTGACGCTCTCGGTGGAGCTCAACCACCTCAGCAACCTGCGGCGGTTGCTGAGTGGGACCGAGCCGAAACTGGGGCAGGGCGGCGCACCGCGCGCGCCGGGCGCGGCGTGAGCATGCGGCGCGCGGTCGTCATCGGATCGACCGCGTGGGGCACGACGCTCGCCGTGCTGCTCGCCCGCAACGGCCTCGACGTGACCGTGCTCACGCGCACGCCCGCCGAGGCCGCCGAGTTGGAGCGCGACCGCGAGCACCATCGACGCCTTCCCGGCGTCGCCTTCCCCGCCTCGCTGCACGCGAGCGGCGACCCCGCCGCGCTGGATGCCGCCGATCTCGTGGTCGTCGCCACGCCTGCACAGACCGTTGCCGGTAACCTGCACGCGCTCGCGGCCCACGTGCCCGCCTCGGCGGTGGTTCTCTCCGCCAGCAAGGGCATCGAGATCGCGACCGGGCGCCGGATGTCCGAGGTCATTCGCGCCGAGCTGCCCGGGCGTCCTGTCGCCGTGCTCTCCGGCCCGAACCTCTCGCGCGAAGTCGCGAGCGGGCTGCCCGGCGCGACCGTGATCGCCTCCGCCGAGGCGTCGCTCGACGACCTCAGCGGGGCGTTCCACACGCCCTCCTTCCGCGTCTACACGACGGAGGACGTGGTCGGGGTCGAGTTGGGGGGCGCGCTCAAGAACATCTTCGCGATCGCCGGCGGCATGGTGGATGCGCTCGGCTACGGCGACAACGCGAAGGCGGCGATGCTCACGCGCGGCCTCGCGGAGATGACGCGGCTCGGCGTTGCGGCCGGCGCGGATCCGCTCACGTTCCTCGGCCTCGCCGGCATCGGCGACCTCATCGCGACCGCCTACAGCGAGCTCTCGCGGAACCACCACCTCGGCCAGCTGCTCGGCCGCGGGCTGCCCCTCGGCGAAGCGCTCGCGGAGATCGGCGAGACCGCCGAGGGCGCGGCGACCACCCCGGCCGCACTCGGCCTCGCTGCGCGGTACGGCGTGCAGCTGCCGATCACGGCAGGGCTGCACGCGGTCATGTACGAAGGGCAGGCGACCGAGGACGCGGTGCAGGCTCTGCTGCAGCGTGATCCGAAGCCGGAGCGCCCCGTCGTCGGCTGACCGCCGGGCTCATCGCCCCGCCGCGGGCGACCGCGGGGAGCACGGCTGCTACACTCACCCCAATGCCAGACAACGACGACATCACATCACGCGGCGACGGCGTCGGCGGCTTTGACGACCACGGCGAGCTCGATCCCGGGCTCGACGAGGAAGACGGCGACAGCGAGGCGCGTGCGACACCGGATCAGGTGATCGCCGCGATCGTCGATGAGACGGCCGCGATCCCGTTCCACGACCTCCCCGCCCTGTCGGAGGCCGACAACGCCACCGCCGGCAAGCTGCTGAACATGTGGCCCAGGATCCAGCCCGCACGGCGCCGCGAGGTGCTGGCGACCCTCCAGCGCCTCGGCGAGGAAGACTCGACGCTCGACTTCGATCGCGTGCACCTCACTGCGCTCCAGGATCCCGACCCCGCCACCCGCATCCTGGCGATCCGCGGGCTCTGGGAGCAGGAGCGCGAGGATGTGATGCGCCTGCTGGTGACCACGCTCCGCGCCGACACGGAGGCCAGCGTCCGCGCCGAGGCCGCGAACGTGCTGGGCCAGTACGTCGTCTCCATGGAGTTCGGCATGCTCCCGGAAGACGCCGCGGAGTTCCTGTCCGAAGCCCTCCGCGACACGCTCGAGGACGGCGCCGAGGAGGAGGAGGTGCGCGCGCGCGCCCTCGAATCGCTCGGCGCGGCCTCGGACGAGTGGGTCGCGGAGCTGATCGCGGAGTACTACGAGTCTGGCACGGCGCGCATGCGCCTCGCGACGATCCGCGCGATGGGGCGGAACGCCTCGGACGACTGGCTCCCGGTGCTGATCTACAACTTCGACGACGAGGACGCGGAGACCCGCGCCGCCGCCGCGACCTCCGCCGGCCAGCTGCTGCTGGACGCCGCCGTCGAGCCGCTTGCCGCGCTCACCGAGGACCCGGACGACGAGGTCCAGATCGCGGCCGTCAACGCGCTGGGCGAGATCGCGGGCGAGGCTGCCGAGGCCGTCCTGACGCGCCTCCTCGACCGCGAGCCGTGGCTGGCGGACGCCGCTCGCCACGCCCTGGCCGAGGCGCGCCTCATCGCGCTGGACGACGACGAGGCCGACGAGAGCGACGAGCGTGCCTGAGTCCGAGGCCGGCTCCGGCCGCCCCGGGCGCCGTCCTCGCGGGCGGCGTCGCGACCCTGCCCCCGGCACTGCGCGCCAGGTGCGTCATGCGATGTCCGCGGGTGGTGTGGTCTACCGCGAGCGCGACGGTCGCATCGAGGTTGTCCTGGTGGCACGCCCCGCCCACAACCTCTGGGCGCTGCCGAAGGGCACCCCGGAGCCCGGCGAGACCGTCGAGACCACCGCGCTCCGCGAGGTGCGCGAGGAGACGGGGCTGGAGGTGGCGATCGTCGCGGAGATCACCTCGATCCACTATCGCTACGCCGTCGCCTCGGAGCATGTGTTGGTGCAGAAGGTCGTGCACCACTTCCTCCTGGAGCCCGTGGGAGGCGACGTAACGTTGCATGACCACGAGTATGATGTCGTCGAATGGATAGACATCCACGAGGCGCCCGGCCGCATGAGCTATGCGAACGAGCGCTCGGTGGTGGAGCGTGCCGCTACGCTGATCGCGGAGTTGCGAGCGGACGCGCTGGGGGAAGCCGGGGCATGACCAGCACCTCGCCGCGCACCATCGTCACCGGCCGCCTGGTGCGGCTGCGGGAGAAGACGCTGGACGACGCTCCGCGCGACTACGAGTGGCGCAAGGATCCGGAGCTCGCGGAGTACGACGCCGCCCGCCCGATCACGATGCCCTACCGCAACTTCCTCGCCACGCTCACGGACGACCTCAGCTACCCGTCCTCCTACCGCCGCACCTTCGCCGTGGAGGACATCGAGACCGGCCGGCACATCGGCAACGTCATGTACTACGGCTACGACCCCATGCTGCAGGAGGCGGAGCTCGGTATCACGATCGGCGACCGGGAGTACTGGTCGCGCGGCTACGGCACGGACACGGTGGGCTCGATGCTCCGCTACCTGTTCGAAGACCGCGGGCTGCGTCGTGTCTACCTGCACACGCTGTCGTGGAACTACCGCGCGCAGACGGCATTCGGACGTGCCGGCTTCCGCCGAACCCGCCACGTCCGCCGCGACGGCTATGAGTTCGAGCAGATGGAGATTCGCCGCGAGGACTGGCCGCCACAGGCCTCCGTCGCCACCGAGGCCCAGCCGGACGACTGATCCGTCCGCCTCGCACGCACGCCCACTGCTCGCCACCTTTGCGCCCCAGTGAGGGCCGTGCTACAACCACTCGGGCACGTCAAAAGGGTTTCGCGTGTCGCGAGAGGGGACCGCCTGGTGATTCCAGAGCAGTTCGGGCGGATGGCCGTACTCCTCGTCTTCGCCCTGTCCTTTCCCGCCATTCCGCTGATCGCCTCGTGGGCCTTCTACCGGCTGCGGTTGCGGCCGGCCAACGACAATCCCATCAAGCACGCGACGTACGAGTGCGGTGTGGAGAGCGAGGGCTCAGCCTGGGGCCAGTTCAACGCGCGCTACTACCTGTTCGCGCTGGCGTTCGTCATCTTCGACGTGGAAGTGATCTTCCTCTACCCGTGGGCCGTCATGCATGGCGACCTCGACGTCGCGGCACTCCTGAAGGCAACACTGTTCATGGTCATCCTCGCGTTCGGCCTGGCCTACGCCTGGCGGCGCGGCGCACTGGAGTGGCGCTAGTTGCCCCGGGGACCAAAGCAGCGAGTCGGTGCTGAGATCGCGGCCGCGATGGATCGCGCGCTGCCCGGCGTCGTGACCGCCTCCACCGATGAGTGGGTCGAGGTGCGCCCCGATCGCCTCGTCGACGCGATGCGCTGGCTGCACGACGACCCGGAGATGGACGCCGCCACCATCAGCAACATGTGCGGCGTCGACCGCTACGACCACTTCGAGGTCGTCTACCACCTCCAGTCGCTGGATCTGAACCAGCAGATCGTGGTGAAGACGCGCATCCGCGACCACGAGGCACCCTCCATGCAGAGCGCGTACCCGGTCTACTCCGGCGCCCTGCTCCAGGAGCGCGAGGTCTACGACCTCATGGGGATCCGGTTCGAGGGCCACCCGGACATGCGCCGCATGTTCCTGTGGGAGGGCTACCCGGGCTTCCCGCTGCGCAAGGACTTCCTGCAGATCGCGGATCACCACCCCGGTCTGCCCCACTTCCCCTTTGAGACGGGGACACAGGAACGATGACGACCGCATCTGAGCCGTACGTCCTCAACATCGGGCCGCAGCACCCGTCTACCCACGGCGTGTTCCGCCTGCGCGTCGTCATGGACGGCGAGCGCATCCAGGACATCGACATGGTGGTCGGCTACCTCCACCGCTCGATGGAGAAGCTGGCGGAGGAGCGGACGTTCACGCAGAACATCCCGTTCACCGACCGCACCGACTACCTCGCCGCGATGTCCAACAACCTCGGCTACTGCCTGGCCGTCGAGCGCCTCGCGGGCGTCGAGGTGCCGGAGCGCGCCTCGTTCCTGCGCGTCATCTTCGCGGAGCTGCAGCGCCTCGCCAGCCACTCGATGGCGAACGGCACGTTCATCAACGACGCCGGCGCCTGGCAGACCCCGCTCATGTACATGTTCCGCGAGCGCGAGAAGATCCTCGACCTGTTCGAGATGACCTGCGGCGCCCGCCTGACCACGAACTACATGCGCATCGGCGGCGTCTCCTTCGACCCGCCACCGGAGTTCTACCCCGCCGTCGAGGCGCTGGTGGCGGAGCTCCCGGATCGCATCGCGGAGTACACCGAGCTCCTCGTCGACAACGAGATCCTGATCGCCCGCGCCCGTGGCGTCGGCATCATCTCCGCCGCAGATGCCATCAATGGCTCGATCACCGGGCCGATGCTGCGCGCCTCCGGCGTGCCGTGGGATCTCCGCAAGGCCGACCCGTACTGCGCGTACGACAAGTTCGACTTCGAGATTCCCGTTGGCCACAACGGCGACTGCTACGACCGCTTCATGGTGCGGCTCGAGGAGATGCGCCAGTCGGTGCGCATCATCCGCCAGGCCCTCGACGGCCTGCCCTCCGGCCCGCACAAGACCGAGATTCCGCTGGCGCTCCGTCCCGCCCCCGGCGAGGCCTATGCCCGCGTCGAGGGCCCGCGTGGCGAGCTCGGCTTCTACGTCGTCTCCGACGGCGGCCCGGCGCCGGCGCGCTTCCACATCCGCGCCCCTTCGCTGATCAACCTCTCGCTGCTGCGCCAGATGGCCGTCGGCACCTCGCTGCCGGACGCGATCGTGGCGCTCGGCTCGACCGACATCGTCGTGGGGGAGATCGACCGATGAGCGCCGCGCTCGACCCGATTCGCACCCGGCGCCCACAGGGCGACCTTGCGCTCGTCGTGAGCCTGTTCGCCGTGATCCTGCTGATCGGCGGGGCGGCCGGCGTCGGCTACCTCGTGCTGTCCGGCTCGCTCGATGGCCGCTGGTACGACTTCCGCGACCTGGGCGTTGGCATGGCGCACCTCGCCGAGTGGTTGGACGAGCAGAACGCGAGCCAGCCCGCCGCGACCCGTGCGTTGCTGGGCGACCATTGGATGTCGTACCTGACGACGGCGGTCATCGGCGGCATCGGCATCCTGTCGTTCGTCGGTGGCGTGCTGCTCATCCTCATCTGGGTGGAGCGCCGCCTCATCGCGCGTATCCAGGTGCGACGCGGCCCGAACCGCCTCGGCCCCTACGGCCTGCTCCAGCCACTTGCCGACGCGATCAAGCTCATCCAGAAGGAAGTCCTCATCCCCGAGGGTGCGGATCGCTTCCTCTTCTTCCTGCCGCCGATCCTCGTGTTCATCCCGGGCCTGCTCGTATGGGGCCCGGTGCCGTGGGCGCCGAACATGGCGTACCTCGACCTGAACGTCGGTGTGCTTTACCTGATCGCGATCTCGTCGCTGGCGACCGTCGCGATCTTCATCGCTGGCTGGTCCTCGAATAACCACTATGCGCTGCTGGGTGCGATGCGCACCGTCGCGATGATGATCTCGTACGAGATCCCGCTCGGCATGGCGCTGATCTCCGTCGTGCTCCTCGCCGGCTCCATGCAGCTGTCCGAGATCGTGCGCTGGCAGGCGCAGCACTACGCGTGGATGGCGTTCCTCATCCCGTTCTCGCTGTTCACGTTCTTCTTCTCGTCGACCGCCGAGCTGAACCGCACCCCGAACGACATCGCCGAGGCGGAGTCCGAGATCGTCGCGGGCTTCCACACCGAGTACTCCGGCATGAAGTTCGGCCTCTTCTACGCCGTCGAGCTGGGCAACGCCGTCGCGGTCGCGGCCTTCGTGACCGCGTTCTTCCTCGGTGGCTGGTCGCTGTTCGGCCTCGAGGCGTTCATCCCCGGATACATCATCTTCGCGACGAAGGTCGCCGCCGGGTACTTCGTGCTGGTGTGGCTGCGAGGCACGCTGCCGCGCTTCCGCCTCGACCAGCTCATGGCGTTCGCCTGGAAGTACCTCATCCCGATCACGATCGCGCACACCACGCTCGTCGCCGCCGAGGTGACCGCGATGGGTGCACTCGCGCTGCCCGGCATCGTCGAGCTCGGTACGGTCGCGCTCGTGAACATCGCCTTCACCGTGTGGGTGATGCGGCGCTGGGCGCGCTTCCTCGGCTACCGGCCGGAGACCGAGCGCGTCATGCAGCCGAAGCTGACGACCCAGGTGGGCGGCCTCCACGCCGCTGAGCGGATGCGAGGCGCCTCGTGACGTCTATCGGCATCACGATTGCCTTCTACGCGCTGTCGGGCCTGTCGATCGGGGCGGCGGTGGCCGTGTTCCTGACGCGGAACCTGCTGCACGCGGTGATCTTCGTGATCCTCGCATTCATCGGCATGGCCGGCCTGTTCGTGACACTCTCCGCCGACTTCCTGGCGGTGTCGCAGGTCATGATCTACGCCGGCGCGATCTCGGTGCTGCTCGTGTTCGCGGTCATGCTCACGCCGTACGCCTCGCGCGACAACGGCAACTCGCTCTTCGCGCCGGTCGGCGTGCTGGTTGGTCTCGGCTTCGCCGCGCTGATCGGGTTCGTCGCGACGCAGGTCGCGTGGCCGGTCTTCAGCGGCAGCGACCTGGAGGCACAGAACTTCACAGGCACCGTCCGCACCATCGGCGGGGCGCTCCTCGGCGGCTATGCGCTGCCGTTCGAGCTGGCCTCGGTGCTGCTGCTGGCGGCGCTCGTCGGCGCGATCGCGCTGGTTCGCGAGGACGAGCGATGAACCCGCTGGAGATCACGCTCGGCCATTACCTCGTCGTTTCGGGGATCGTCTTCGGCCTCGGCATCGCGATCGCGCTGTCGAAGCGGAACGCGATCGCCGTGCTCATGGGCATCGAGCTCATGTTGAACGCGGTGAACCTCACGTTTGTCGCGTTCTCCCGCTTCGGTTCCGCGTTCGGCCCGGAGCCGACGCAGCCGCTGGTCGGGCACGTGTTCGTGGTCTTCGTCCTCACGGTGGCAGCCGCCGAGGCGGCTGTCGCGCTCGCCATGGCGGTGCTGGTGTACCGCCGACGCGAGACCGTGGACCTCGACCGCATCAACCTGATGCGCTGGTAGGCGGGGGCACACGATGTGGGTGAAGTTCATGGAGGTTCCCGACGGCTACGCCGCCGCGATCTGGAAGGAGTTGTTCTCCACCGAAGCGCTGTCCGTGCGGGTCGTGCCGCCCCTGGAGACCGGGGCGATGACTGACGCGCGCGAGATCTGGGTGCCCGACGGCAAGACGCACGTCGCGCGCGAGGTGTTGAACAAGATCTAATGCCGACCATTCCTGAGGCCGCGGTCTGGGCGATCTACTTCGTGCCGCTGGTAACCGGCGCGCTCTGCGCGACCGCGTTCCGCCGCACCCCGCTTCTGGCGGGGCGCGCGATGATCACCGCGATGTTCGTCGCGTGGCTGCTGGCGCTCTGGACGCTCCAGACCGTCATCGGCCACCACGGCGAGGCGATCGGCTTCGACCCGATCACGTGGGTGCACCTCGGCGATATCCCGATTCAGTTCGGCGCCCGCGTCGACGGCCTCACCGCCGTGATGCTCGTCGTCGTCACCAGCGTGGGCCTGCTGGTGCAGGTCTACTCCACCGAGTACATGCGCGGCGACGGCGGCTACTACCGCTACTTCGCGTACATGGGCCTGTTCTGCTCCTCGATGCTCGGCCTCGTGCTCGCGTCGAGCCTGCTGCAGCTCTTCATCTTCTGGGAGCTGGTGGGTGCGTCCTCGTACCTGCTGATCGGCTTCTGGTTCCACCGGCCCTCGGCTGCCGCCGCCGCGAAGAAGGCGTTCATCGTCACGAGGTTCGGCGACTTCGGCTTCTTCCTCGGCGTGTTGCTCGTCTGGGTGAGCGCCGGCACGTACGACATGGCGACGCTGAACGAGCACGCAACCGAGCTGTCGGCCGCAGCCCTCACCGGCATCAGCCTCGGCCTGTTCTCCGGCGCGGTCGGCAAGTCGGCGCAGTTCCCGCTGCACATCTGGCTTCCCGACGCGATGGAGGGCCCCACGCCCGTCTCCGCGCTCATCCACGCCGCGACGATGGTCGCCGCCGGCGTCTACCTGATCGCGCGCATGTTCCCGCTCTTCCAGGCCGCGCCCGAGAACGTGCACATGTTCATCGCCACCATCGGCGGCATCACCGCGCTGCTCGCCGCGTCGATCGGTGTCGTGTCGACGGACATCAAGCGCGTGCTGGCGTACTCCACGGTCTCGCAGCTCGGCTACATGGTGATGGCGCTCGGCCTCGGCGGGTACGTCGCGGCGATCTTCCACCTGTTCACGCACGCGTTCTTCAAGGCGCTACTCTTCCTCGGTTCCGGATCTGTGAACCACGCGTCGGGCACGTTCGACATGCGCAAGATGGGCGGCCTGCGCTCCCACATGCCGATCACGTTCTGGACGTTCGTGATCGGCTCGCTCTCGCTCTCCGGCGTGTTCCCGCTCGCCGGCTTCTGGAGCAAGGACGAGATCCTCGCGACGGCGTACGAGGCGAACCCGATCTTCTTCGGCATCACCGTCCTCGTCGCCTTCCTGACGGCGTTCTACATGTTCCGCGCGATCTTCCTGACCTTCTTCGGCACCTACCAGGGTGGCGAGGCGTCCGAGCACGGCCACTCCTCGCACCCGCATGAGTCGCCGATGTCGATGGCGGGCCCGCTGTTGATCCTCGCCGTTCCGGCGATCGCCGTCGGCTGGGTGAACCTCGACGGCAGCTTCGGCCACTTCATCGAGGCCGCGCTGCCGGAGGCCGTCCGCCAGGGCCACCACGAGCCGGTCGCGCTGGTCATGGCAATCTCGACGGTCGCCGCGCTCTCCGGCATCGCCGTCGCCACCGCCATCTACTTCGCGAAGATGCCCGCCTCGGCCTCGATCCGCTCGAAGCTCGGCCCCCTGCCGGGGATCATCGAGCGCAAGTACTTCATGGATGACCTCGCCGAGGACATCCTCGTGCGCAAGGTGCTCTACGGCGGCATCGCCCAGGCCTGCGAGCTGTTCGACCGCTATGTGGTCGACGGCATCGTGAACGGCATCGGCTGGGCCGCCCGCATGAAGGGCGAGGTGCTCCGTCGCACCATCGTCGGCCAGCAGCAGGCGTACTCGTCGCTGCTGCTGGCGGGCGTGCTGGTCGCTGTCGTCGTGCTGTTCGCGCTCTCGGGCGCCGGGTTGGAGCGCTAGCCGATGCTGACGACGTTCCTGCTGCTCCCGCTCGCCGGCGTGCTGATGATCGCCTTCCTCCCGAAGCATCGAGAGCAGGACGCGCGCGTCATCGCGCTCGTCGTCGCGCTGCTTGCCTTCGCGGTCTCGCTCGTCGCCTTCGCGATGTTCGACCGCACCGCCGAGGGCTACCAGTTCGTCGACCGCTTCGAGTGGATCCGCGCGAGCGACGTCGGCTTCGGCGTCCAGTACATCGTCGGCGTCGACGGCCTGTCACTGCCGATGATCGTGCTCACTGGCCTCCTGTCGGTGGCGGCGATCCTCGTCTCCTTCGGCGTCACCCTCCGGACGCGCGAGTACTTCATCTGGCTGCTGGTGCTGGAGACCTCGGTCGCCGGCGTGTTCCTCTCGCTCGACCTCATCCAGTTCTTCCTGTTCTGGGAGCTCGAGCTGGTGCCCATGTACCTCCTGATCTCGATCTGGGGGTCCGGGCACAAGGAATACAGCGCGATGAAGTTCCTGCTGTACACCATCGGCGGCTCGGCGCTGATGCTGGTGGGCTTCCTGCTGCTCGGCCTGAAGGCCGGCACGTTCGAGATCGCGGTGCTGACCGAGGCACCGCCGACCGAGACGCTGCTCCCGCTCGCGGTCATCTTCTGGTTCATCATCGGGGCGTTCCTGGTGAAGCTGCCGGTCTTCCCGCTGCACACCTGGCTGCCCGACGCCCACACCGACGCCCCCACGGCTGTCTCCGTGATGCTGGCCGGCGTGCTGCTCAAGATGGGTGGCTACGGCATCCTGCGCATCGTCCTCCCGATCATGCCGCAGCAGGCGCAGCAGTTCGGGATGGTGCTGGCGACGCTCGCCGGCTTCTCTGTCATCTACGGGGCGCTGATCACGCTGCGCCAGCGCGACCTGAAGCGCGTCGTCGCGTACTCGTCCGTCTCGCACATGGGATACGTGCTGCTCGGCATCTCGGCGCTCGGCGCCGTCGGCCTGAACGGCGCCGCCCTGCAGATGTTCACGCACGGCACGATCACCGGTCTGCTGTTCATCATGGTCGGCCTCATCTACGACCGGGCGCACACGCGCCAGATCGCTGACCTGAGCGGCCTCATGCACCGCATGCCGCTGATCGGCACCGTGCTTGTCATCACCGGCTTCGCGGCGCTCGGTCTGCCTGGCCTGTCGGGCTTCGTCGCCGAGCTCACCGTCTTCCTGGGGACGCTCGAGGTGCACCCGGTCGCCACCATCGCGGCGGTCTTCGGCGTGGTGCTGGGTGCCGGCTACATCCTGTGGACGGTGCAGCGCGTGCTCGCGGGCCCGCCGAATGAGCGCTGGGCCCACCTGACCGACGCCGACAAGTGGTGGGAGCACACAGCGATGGCCGGCATGCTCGTCGCCATCGTCCTGGTGGGGGTCTACCCGCGCATCCTGACTGACGTGGTGAGCGGCGGCATCGCCCCGATCGCGGCGATCCTCGGAGGTGGCTCGTGAACTTCGGGGATGCGAACTACCTCGGCCCGGCGATCACACTGTTCGCCGGTGCGGGCGTCGTGCTGGGCGCCGATGTCTTCACCGACCGTCGTGCCCCCGCGCGCACCCTCGCGCTGCTGACGATCCTGGCCGCCGCGCTCTGCGCCGTCGCCCAGGCGATGTGGGGCCCCACCGAGGTCGGCTACGGCGGCATCATCCGCTCCGACGCATTCAGCTCGTTCTTCACCTTCCTGCTGCTCGCGATCACCGCAGCGGTGCTGACCGCCTCCGGCGGCGGCCTGCAGCGCGTCGCGCAGGCAGGCGAGTTCTATGCGCTCGTGCTCGTGTCGACGGCATCGATGGTCGTGCTCGCGCAGGCGCAGGAGCTCATCACCATCTTCGTGGCGATCGAGACCACCTCGGTGTGCCAGTTCATCCTCGCCGGCCTCGCCCGCGATGACCGCTCCGCCGAGGCGGGGCTGAAGTACCTGCTCACCGGTGCGGTCTCCGCTGCGGTGTTGCTCTACGGCTTCGCATTCCTGTTCGGGCTCGCCGGCTCCACGAACCTCGAGGACATCGCGACCGTCATCGCCGGTGCACCCGAGGGTGGTCGGCTGGCAATCATCGCGGCGTTCGTGATGGTGGCGGCGGGTCTCGGCTTCAAGATGGCGCTCGTGCCGTTCCAGGCCTGGGTACCGGATGTCTACCAGGGCGCCCCGACACCCGTGACCACGTTCCTGTCGGCCGCATCGAAGGCTGCCGGATTCGCGGTCACCCTCCGCATCTTCTACACCGGCCTCGGCGGCGGCGACTCCTTCGTCGCGACCCAGTGGGCGATGATGTTCGCGCTCTTCGCGGCGGTGTCGATGACGTTCGGCAACCTCGCCGCCATCCAGCAGACGAACGTGAAGCGCCTGCTCGGCTACTCCTCGATCGCGCAGGCGGGCAACATCGCGGTCGGCCTCGCAGCCGTCGCCTCGGGCAGCACACTCGGTCCCTCGGCGGTTCTGTTCTTCCTTGGCACCTACGCCGCGACGAACGTGGGCGCCTTCATCTGCGTCATCGTCGTCTCCAGCCGCGTCGGCTCGGACGACCTGCGAGACTACGCGGGCCTGCTGAAGCGGTCACCGGGCGTCGCACTGGTGCTCTCGCTCTGCCTGCTGTCGCTCACCGGCATCCCGCCCACCGCGGGCTTCCTGGCGAAGCTCTACGTGTTCAACGCGGCGGTGCAGACCGGCCATGTGTGGATGGTCGCGCTGGTGATCGTTGGCGTGCTGAACACGGCGATCTCGGCGTTCTATTACCTGCGCTGGGCCCGCATCATGCTCCTGGATGAGCCGCGCGAGGCGACGACGTTCATGCCCAGCGGCACCGTCGGCGGCCTGCTTACGCTCGCGGCGCTGGCCGTGCTGTTCTTCGGCGTGAACCCGACGCCGCTCATCGACATCGCCCGCCGCGCCGCCGCGACCCTGCTCTAGGCGCATCGCGTGCCTTACGAGGTCATCGTCGAGCTCGACGAGGCGCTCTCGGCGACCGAGGCGGCAACCGTCGACGTCCCCGCCGTGGAGGCGCTCGTCGCCCGCGTCCTCACGGACGAGGCGATCGAGGACGAGACCGTCGTCACCGTACTCTTCGCGGACGACGCCTTCCTGCAGGCCCTGAACCGCGAGCACCGCGACCTCGATGAGCCGACCGATGTGCTCTCCTACGCGGCCGACGCCGAGAGCGAGGACGCCGCGGTGTTCCCGGGGATGCCGGAGGACGAGGACGAGCCGCCATACCTTGGCGACATCGCCGTCTCCGTGCCGACGGCGCTCCGCCAGGCCGCAGCGGCAGACCTCGAACCGTCCGAGGAGATCGCACACCTCGTCGTGCACGGCCTGCTGCACATCCTCGGCTACGACCACGAAGAGCCCGAGGAGGACGCCGCCATGCGCGCCCGCGAGGAGGGCTACCTCGGCCCGCGCATCCATGCGGCAGGGCCGGACGCCCACGTCCTGCATCGATAGACCGCACCCGTGAGCAAGCCCCCGCGAGGGGGTACACTGGCACGGCTGGGGCGCCCGAATCTCCCCTCGGACGCGGCGGGTACACGTTGAGCCAGGAAGTCCTCTACCGGAAGTGGCGGCCGCAGCGCTTCGCGGACGTCGCGGGCCAGCAGCCGATCACCACCACGCTCCGCAACGCGGTCGCGGGGGGCACGCCCGCGCACGCCTACCTGTTCACGGGGCCGCGCGGCACCGGCAAGACCACCACCGGTCGCATCCTCGCGAAGGCCGTGAACTGCACCGCACCCGAGGCCGGCGAGCCCTGTGATCGCTGCCCCTCCTGCGAGGCGTTCAATCGAGGCGCCGCGCTCGACCTCATCGAGCTCGACGCCGCCTCCAACCGTGGCATCGACGAGGTGCGCGCGCTCCGCGAGGCCGCCGGGTACGCCCCGAACGCCGCCCGCTACAAGGTGTACCTCATCGACGAGGTGCACATGCTGACGGACGCCGCCTTCAACGCGCTGCTCAAGACGCTCGAGGAGCCGCCCCCGCACGTCATCTTCATCCTCGCGACCACCGAGGCGCACAAGATTCCCGCGACGATCCTGTCGCGCTGCCAGCGCTTCGACTTCCGCCGCATCACCCTCGCCGCCGCCGTCGACCGCCTGCGCACCATCGCCGACGGCGAGGGCATCGAGGTCGCACCCGGCGGGCTCGAGGCGATTGCGCGGCAGGCGACCGGCTCCCTGCGCGATGGCGTGAACCTGCTCGACCAGCTCGTCGCCTACCACGGCACGCGGCTCGACCTCGACGCCGTGCAGCACGGCCTCGGCCTCATCATCGATGAGCGCACGACCGACCTCGCGCGCGCCGCGATCGGGAAGGATCTTGCCACGGGCCTCGCACTCCTCGCGGGAGCGCGTGACGACGGCGTCGAGATCCGTGCGTTCCTGCGCGAGGTGGTGAACACGCTGCGCGCCGTGCTGCTGCTGAAGGCGGGCGCCGGCGACCAGCTCTCGCTCTCCGATGACCAGGCCGCCGAGCTGCAGTCGATCGCCACCGGCTCGCAGAGCCAGGACATCGTCGCGGCGCTGCGGGCGCTGGGTTCGATCGATTTCGGCGGCGACCCCTACGACTCGCTCCCGGCCGAGGTCGCGTTCGCCTCGCACGCCGTGGGGCTGAACGAGGCCGCCGCACCCGCCATCCCCGCGCGCCCGATGCCGGCACCGCCGTCCGCCGCGCCCGCGAGCACCTCCGCCGCGCGCCCGCAGCAGGATCGACGTGCGCCCGCCATGGCTCGGCCGCGCGCGCAGGCCCCACAGGGGCAGTCCGCGCCACAGCCGCCCCAGCCGAGGCGCGAGGAAGCCCCGAGCGCACCACGTCCCGCCCCGGCGCCGTTCGTCCCGCCCGATGCCGACAGCGCCTCGCCGGAGCTCGTCGCGCTGCGTGCCGCCCTCGGTGGCATCCGCGAGGCCGCGCGCAAGCGCTACCAGCCGGCGGGCGCGCTGCTGAACACGCCCTGTGCCATCAAGAGCTTCGAGGGCGACGTCGTCGAGATCGGCTTCCGCTTCCCCGCCCACGTGGAGAAGGTGAAGGACGACCCGAAGGCGATGCAGGCGATCGTGGAGGCGTGCTCCGAGGCCGTCGGTCGGACGGTGCGTGTGACGCCCGTGCTCTGGGACGCCCTGCAGCAGGCACAGGCTGCCGCCGCACCCCCGCAGGCGAAGGGTGGCCACCTGCTGGAAGAGGCGCTGCGCGCCGGCGCCGTGCCGATCCAGGAGTAGGCGCGCGTGCAGGATCGCTACCCCGTCACCCCGTCATCACCCATCCAGCGCCTCGTCGATGCGTTCAACCGCCTGCCGGGCATCGGCCCGAAGTCGGCGCAGCGCCTCGCGTACTACATCCTCCGTGCCCCCGCCGAGGAGGCGCACGACCTCGCCCAGGCGCTCATCGAGGTCAAGGAGCGCGTCGTCCTTTGCTCGCGCTGCCAGGACATCACTGATCAGGACCCCTGCCGCATCTGCGCCGACATGAGCCGTGACGGCACCGTGCTCTGCGTCGTCGAGGAGCCGCTCGACCTCCGCGCGATCGAGCGCACGGGCGGCTTCCGTGGACGCTTCCACGTGCTGCACGGCGTCATCTCGCCCGCCGACGGCATCGGCCCGGACGACCTGAAGATCGCCCAGCTCCTCGCGCGTCTCCGCGACGCCGACGCCGGTGTGACCGAGGTCATCGTTGCCACGAACCCGAACCTTGAGGGCGAGGCGACCGCGATGTACCTCTCGCGGCTGCTCTCGCCGCTCGGCATCAAGGTGTCGAGGCTTGCGCGCGGCCTGCCCTCAGGCGCGGACCTCGAGTACGCTGACGACGTCACGCTCGGTCGCGCGCTCGAGTTCCGACAGGCGGTGGAGTGATGTTCCTCGAAGGCATGACCAAGCCGTGGTGGATCGCGGCCGTCGTCGTCTGGCTCGTGGTGCTGATCGGGCTGCAGGAGTACGCCGACTACGACTTCCAGGGCGCGGCGCGCCTCGGCGTCCTCGCGGGCGGCGTCGCAGCGCTCGTCGTCTGGCTCGCGGTCGGTCGAGGCCGCACCTCACCGGCGACGCCCGCACCCGACGCCCCCCGCCGCCCGAAGCCGCGCAAGAAGGCGTAGCGTGCCCGCGCGCATCCCGCGCGTCACCCATACCGAGGCGATCGTGCTGCGCCACCGCCACCTTGGTGACGCCGATCGCATCGTCACGCTGCTCACCCCCACCCGAGGCAAGCTCGACGCCGTCGCGCGCGGCGCGCTGCGGCCACGCAGCAAGCTCGCGGGGCACCTGGAGCCGATGACGCGTGTCGATGTGCTGCTCGCGCACGGCCGGAGCCTCGACATCATCACGCAGGCACAGATGCTGGAGGGCTTCCCGGAGCTGCGCACCGACCTCGACCGCCTCAGCGTGGCGATGTACCTGCTGGAGCTCACCGACCGCCTCACCATCGACCGCGGCGACGGCGACGAGCACCTGGACGCGCGCCCGCTCTACGAGCTGCTGCACGCTACCCTCGTCCGCATCGCCCGAGGCGACGGGCTGCACTTCGCCGCCCGCACGTTCGAGATGCACCTGCTCGACATCGCCGGCTTCCGCCCGGAGTGGCGACAGTGCGTCGCCTGCGACCAGCCGGTGAGCGCGGATCGCGCGAACTGGTCGCCGTCCGGCGGCGGCGTCGTCTGCCCCGAGTGCCTGCACGTCCACCCCGAGGCAGTCGCCATCGACGCCACCGTGCTGCGCGTGCTGCGTGCGATCCAGGACGGCCCGTACGAGGAGGCCGCGCGCATTCGCCTCAGCCCCGATCTCGCGGGAGGCCTTGAGCGCGTCATGCACCAGCTGATGCGCGCGACGACCGAGCGCGCGCTGCTGAGCGCGCAGTTCGTCGCAGACGCGCGCCGTGCGGGTGCAGTCGATGGCTAGGGATGTCATGAGCCGCCGAGGTGAACCGGTGCGGGAGGTTGGACTGACATACGCTGCTGTGTGGCAGATGCTCGGGTGGCTCGGAGTTGCCGCCGTGATCGTCCTGTCGTTACGCCCGCATCCACCACAGCTGCCCGGCCTCTTCGGGTGGGACAAGGTGCAGCACCTGCTCGCGTACGCGGTGCTGATCTGGTGGTTCCGCCAGGCCTTCCGTGGAGGTATTCGTTGGGTGCTGGCCTTGGTCGCGCTTGGTGTCGGACTCGAGTTCCTGCAGGCGCTGACGCCGAACCGAGTGTTCGACTACGCGGATATGGCAGCGAATGTGCTCGGCGTGGTGCTCGGGCTTGTGGTCGCCGCGACTGCGCTCGGCCGGACGCTTGCGTGGGGAGATGCCTTGGTGCAAAGCATCATTGACCGACGACATCACGAGGATGACAAGACGAGGTGAGGCGAGCCTTTAGACGCGGCGGACGCGCTCGATGCCGCGACCGGGGTGCCACGACTCGATCAGCAGGTGGTCGGCCGGTGTGCCGATGCGCGTGAGCACGACCTCGTCGATGTCGATGCGGAACAGGTGGAAGTCGCCGCCCGGGTCGCCCTGCACCGCGAGGTAGCGCGTCTTCTCGTCGCCGTCCGGCACCTCGATCGCGCGCCCCGCGATCTTCGCGTCGCCCAGTCGCATCTCCGGGTCGACTGTCGCGCTGTGCAGCGCCAGCCGAGGGTCGCGCAGCAGATCCCGTGCCTTCACCGAGTCGAGCATCATGCCGAGGTATACCTCGCCGTCGAGGAAGCGTGCCTCGTTGCCGCTCACGCGCGGCGATCCGTCGCGGCGCAGCGTCGCCAGTACCTTGTGCTTGTGGGCGTCGAAGACCGCCTGCGCGGCGCCCGCGAACTCGGAGGCATCGGCCAGCACCTCGTGCCAGCTGGTCACGAGGCTAGTTCCGACGCTCGGTCACGTAGTCGACGAGCGCGTCGAGCGTCGCCTTCGGCTCGCCCTCCGGCAGCACCGCCAGCGCCTCGCGCGCGGACTGCGCGAACCGTCGCGCCGTCACCATCGACTCGTCCAGCAGATCCGAGGCGCGGATGTCGTTGATCGCGCGCTGCAGATTCGCCCGCCGGCGCGTGCCCTCGAAGGCGCGCTTCACCGGGTTGTCCTCCGGCGAGCGGCCCATGTAGAGCAGCGTCGGCAGCGTGACGGTGCCGGAGAGCAGGTCGCTGCCCGCCGGCTTGCCCAGCTCCTCGCTCGTCGCGGTGAAGTCGAGGATGTCGTCGACGATCTGGAACGCCATGCCGAGCTGGATGCCGAAGCGCCGCATCGGCTCCACGTACGCCTCCGGCGCGCCCGAGACGATCGCGCCGCCCTCGGCAGCCGTGCCGAAGAGCGACGCGGTCTTGCCCAGGATGCGATCGAGGTAGCGCTGCACGTCCTCGGAGTACTCGTATGCGCTCATGTCCTGTGTGAGCTCGCCGTTGGCCATGATGCGCAGCGTGTCCGCGAAGTTGCGGATGACGCGGATGTTGCCGGTGCGTGCCACGAACTCGGCGGCGTGCGCGAAGAGGTAGTCGCCCAGCATCACGCTGGAGGCGTTGTTGAACAGCAGGGCGGCCGTCGGCTTGCCCCGCCGCTCCGGCGCGGCATCGATGACGTCGTCGTGCACCAGCGTCGCGGTGTGCAGCAGCTCGACGCTCGCCGCCATCGGCACGAGGCGTTCGAGGTCGTACTCGCCCAGCCGCCCTGCCAGCAGCGAGATCGCCGGGCGCAGCCGCTTCCCGCCGCCGGTCAGCGTCGACTCCAGCATGCGCCGCAGCCACGGGAACTCGACCCGAGTAAGGCTCATCAGCATCTCGTCGACGCGCGGCAGATCGTCGGTGACCGGCCCGTAGAGCCGGCTGGCGTCGCGCTGGATGGTGGGCGTTCCAGTCATAGCGAGAATCCGAACAGTCGGGCGGTGTTCTGTGCGGCCGCCTCGGTCACCTCGTCCACGCTGCAGCCGCGGATACCCGCGACGAAGCGTGCCGTCTCGACCACGTAGGCGGGCTCGTTCCTCGATCCGCGGTGCGGCACCGGGGCGAGGTACGGAGCGTCCGTCTCTATGAGCATAGCGGCAAGCGGCACCGTCGCGGCGACCTCCTGCCCTCGGCTGTTGCCCCTGTACGTCACGGTGCCCGGCACCGAGATCACGAATCCGAGGTCGATGTAGGCGAGCGCCAGCGCCGCGTCACCGGAGAAGCAGTGCAGCATCCCGATCTCGCGCTCCGGCCCCAGGTACCGACCGACGCGATCCGCCCACTCCGACAGCACGCTGAAGCAGTCCGCATCGGCGTCACGGGTGTGGATCACGACCGGCAGCTCGAACTCGCGCGCGAGATCCAGCTGCTCGCGGAACGCCTCGAACTGGGCGTCCCGGGGCGAGAGGTTGCGGAAGAAGTCGAGCCCGATCTCACCGACGCCGACGTACTCGCCGGTCGCCAGCAGGGCGCGCATCGCCTCGCGCTCCTCAGGCCAGCGCGATGCGCCGTGGGGGTGCAGGCCGGTGACGGCGTGGATGCGCGGGTCGCGGCGCGCGAGGTCGAGCGCGCGCTGGCCGCTCGCGACGTCGTCGCCCGCCTCGATGATGCCGACCAGGCCGGCATCCCAGGCACGCTGCAGCGCGGCATCGAGGTCATCCCCGAACTGCCGTGACGAGACGTGGGCGTGGGCGTCGATGATGGGAGCGCTCAATGGCCGAGCCGAGCCTCCTCCTCCGCCGCAACGGAGTCGTCGAGCTTCTGGAAGAGCGGCGTCGGCTCGGGCAGGGGAGCGCCCCCCGCGACCTCGCTGCGACGCCAGCCCGCGGCCTGGAGGTCGCCGGTGTTCCCGG
>Ga0172380_10002471_pt1 | contig 28219 bp, 16 predicted proteins | sample Leawe162metaG_FD_119747 | JGI IMG/M metagenome (GOLD analysis project Ga0172380, IMG submission 119747) | Leachate microbial communities from a municipal landfill in Southern Ontario, Canada - Leachate well 162 metaG | ecosystem: Engineered > Solid waste > Landfill > Unclassified | place... | reverse complement strand
CCTCTTCGCCTCCCCTCCCAAGTGGGCCGCCTTCCCCTCCGGCGCACAGCTGTAGCCCGAAAAATATCGGACCCTCTGTGTTTATCGGCCCTTCAGGCCTTCCGTCGGGGAAGTTAGGTTAACTCGCGCCATCCCGAATATCCGGCAACTGGGTTGATCAAGCCTTCAGCAGCTCGAGCGTCGCTGTCCTCGCCAGACGAAACAGGGATCCCTTCCTTTCGCCGATCTGGAACCTCAACGCCCCCCTTGGGAACTTCAGGTTAAAAAAACTCTGCGACTTCCGGTTGGGAGACAAATTTTCGCATGGCGGGATCGTTGACGAGATAGTAGTACAAGTCGTTCGGAAGCCTCTCGCGGCACGTTTTCAAAAGCGAGGCGGCGCGGGCGAAGTCGCCCTTCCGCATCGCGACGTAGGAGGCGGAAAACAAGGAGGCGGCATCATTGTCCGGGTTGATATTTTCCGGCAGTTCATCGTCTGGCAGATTCTGCAATTTGAGCAGCGCGATTGAGGCATCCACGACCGTGTGGCTGTCCACGGGATTCAACCGCGAGCGCGCCCCTTGAAGGAGCTGCATCGCCTCTTCATCCTGTTTTCGGTAACGCAGGAGGGTGGCCAGTTCGACATAAGGAGACGGGTTTGCCGCATCGGCAATCATCGCCTGCCGGAGGTAGGATTCCGCCCGCAGGCGAGGATCCCCGAACGTTGTGGCGGAGCCTCTTGGTTTCTGGGTCTCAAGGACCGCCTTCAAAGCGAGCGAATCCGAAACCCGTTCCCGTTTGGCCAGAGATTGTTCGGCTTTTGCCGATGCGGTTGCCGGGTCCCCTGCCTGCATGGCTGCGAGGGCAACGAGGTAGGTGAGAGAGGAAACAGCGGGGGATTCCTGCTCAAGACGGGTCAGTTGATCGAGCGCCTTTCCTGCATCTCCCGTCCTGAGGTCCATGAGGGCCTTATTGAGCCGGGTTTGAAAATCCGCCGGGATATTGACCCCCTGCTTGGCGATCTCTGCCAGGATCTGGCGACGCTGCGAGGATGCCCCCAAAGAGAAGAATATCCATGCCATCACGGCGGCAACCGGGATGAGTGCCAACAGCGTCCGGCCCAGCATGACCCGCCCGACCAAGGTCTTCCTGATCCATTTTTTCAACTTGAAAACCGGCTGGACCGCGGGAAGGGGGCGAGCTTCCGCCTTATTTCCCGACGAAGCCGCCGGCGGGACGTTGCTCTCCTCGGGGCTTTCCGCGAGAGTCGCTTTTTTCTCCAGGGCCGGGTCGTCGTCCGGATCTTTTCCGGATGGACGCGGACGGGACTGGGCGCGGGCATCAAAAGGGACGCCGGTTGGCTGCGCCAAAGCAGCCAGTCTGGTGATATTTTTTTTCTCCGCCTCGACTTCCCCGGACTCCTCGTCAGTCTGGACGGCTTTTAATTTCCGGGGCTTGAGCTGGATTTTCTTCTCTTTGCTCGTTGGGTTCTCTTCGGTCATTCGCGCGATGCCTGCCCACAACCTGTGGCCATCCGCACTCTCTTACAACACGATTCCAACAAATAAAAATGGAATCTCTTCGGGACCAGCTGCCGGGTTCAAGGCTGGCGTTCGAGCAACTTCGGGAGCCCGAGTTCATCGAGGGCAATCGGGGTCTGTTGCTGGATCTTCGCGAGGTAGGCCTCGCGGGTCGCGCGGGCGCGTTCCGTGCGGAGCGCGCGCACGAGCTGATCTTTGACTTCATCGAGGGTTGCGGTGTGGGCGTCTTTCGTATCGAGCACCTTGACGATATACCATCCGTCGGCGAGGCGAACCGGCTCCGTCACAGCTCCTTTGGAAAGAGCGTCGACCTTGGAGCGGATTTCCGGTTGGATCCGGGCCTCGGCAAGCCAACCGACCTCGCCGCCGCGCGTGGCCGTTTCGCGCTCGTCGCTTTTGTTCCGCGCGACCTCGGAAAAATCACCCGACTTGACCGCCCTGGCAATCTCGTCAACGCGGGCTTTCGCCTTGTCCTGCTCCGCCTTGACGGCATCTTTGGAGACAGCCACATAGATCTGCGCGAGGCGGATCTGCTTCGGGATATTGAGTTCTTCCTTGCGCGCCTCGTAAACCGTTTTGACCTCCTCGGCCGAAGGGAAGCTCTCCGGAATTTTGGAAACCGACTGGAGATAGGACTCGGCAATGGCCCCTTGGCGGAGGCGATCCAGTTGCCCGGCGACCTCGGGTGTTTTGTCCCATCCCGAGGCGATCGCTTCCTTGAACAGAATCTGCTGGAGAATGAGCGTGCGAACCGCCTGGCTCAATGCTGCGGGGTTCTTCAGGAGGGCCGCGCGATCCGGATCGCTCAAATTTTCCAGATAGGGGATGACCTGCGCGGCCTTGACCTCCTGATCGCCAACCCGCGCAATGATCTCATCGGCAGCGCGCGCAAACGGGGCGGCAAGCGCAAAAGCGAGGCAGGCAGCCGTGAAACGGCGGAGGGACAAGGAAAATGCAGATCGATCTGCGTTGGCGGGAAGGGAACGGGGCGGAAACTCCATTCTCGGGATGGCAGGGTGACGGGGTATGCGGAATTGGGTCGGATACGACATGAGGATTGGGGATTTTCAGCCTTGGGGGCTGGTTGATTGCGGCTGTGCGGTTTGTGGCCTGGGCTCGGTTTTTCCCGGCTGGATGCGCGCATCGGTCAGTTTGTCCGCCTGGTCCTGGACCAGGTTTTCGAATTTGACCCTGGTGGTGCCCACGAATGGCTCTCTCGCGAGGATGGCATCGCCGAGGCCGAATTTTTCATAGCGGTCAAGGGTCTCCATCCCGGCCTTGTACATCTCCAGGTTTTTGACCTGTTGGGTGGCGACCTGCCTCTCGAGCCTGATCGATTTGTCCTGATACTTTGCGCGTTCGAATTCCTTGCGAGCGGCAAAGGCGGTGAGTTCGGAATAGGATTTTTTCCATTTTTCCACCTTGGCCTGGAGGCTGGTGATCACCGTCCCGCGCTCTTCGAGCTTGGTATTGAGTTCGGCAATCATGTTCGCGGACGTGTTGCGCTCCGCGAGCAGGTCCTTGTTCAGAGTTTCGGTCCTGGCGGTGAGTTCCTTGATTTTTTCCTCGGCGGCGACCTGCGCGGCCTGGGCGGCGGCGACCTGCCCTTGGGCGTCGCGGAGCTTGAGCATCGTGTCGCGCAACGCTTCCCGGAGCTTGGCCTCAAGTCCGTTCTCGCCGGCGGCATGAAGAGGCGCGGCCAGCGCCACGGCAAGCAGGACGGCCCGCCAGCAGATGGCTCTCCATGTCCGATTGTCTGGGATTATGTGCATGTTCAGAATTTCGAGTTGATGTCGAATTGGATGATGTTCGTTTTGTAGGTTGGCCCGGCAATGCTGTCCGCGCCCATCCAGCGTAGCGAGACATAGACATTTTCCGAGAGGGCGAGATAACCGCCGACGGTGAATCCCTTCATGTTCGTGCCACCGAGACCGAAATCGGAATCGTTGAACCCGTCCACGACAGCATCGGAGCCGATCCAACGGTAGCCGACGTCCATGCACCAGTCCCAGCGCTTCGAGAGCGAGGGGGTGCCGACACGCATCTGCACCAGCCAGCCGGTCGGATCCCCGTCAAATGGACCGATGGCATCGAGTTCGGTGGAGTCGATCGCCCCGCGGTTGTTGACGGCAACCAGGCCGATCGCGCTTTTGTTGAAGGCCAGGTTCTGGACGAACTCGCCGATGAGGGAGATCTGGACGGGCTCGAACCCATTGTAATCCAGACGGGCTGTGATGGCGAGTTCTTCGAACTTTGTGGCGAGGCCGTAGTATTGCCACTGGTTGATGGCCCCGAAGTCATTGCTGGCATCCGGAATGATGTTCCGGATCGCCATGTAGGTGTTGCCCTTCTGCGCGAAGGATGGCCGGCTGTTGTCGGTGTCGCTCGCGTCGTTGACCGTCTGGGGGGTATAGGGCGTCGAAAGTTTGCCCTCGATGTTCTGGAAGTAGTAGTAAGCCCCGGCGACTTTGAATGTCCAATCCTCGGTCGGCTTCCACTCCAGCCCGCCCTGGACCGCATAGAGATACTTGTCGTAGCTCTTGAACTTGACCGGTTGATTCGAGGAGAAGTTGAAGTCGGTGTTGTAAACCACGAACGCCCCCGCCGTCACAAACGGCGTCAGCCCCGGAAGAACCTCATACTTGGCTTTCAGCGCGGCTCCGTCAAAGCCGAGGTCGTCGTCCCAGATCAGAGGCGTCGAGAAAAACGGGTTGTCAAAGCGTCCGACCCAGAATGTCAGGCCCGGCTTGTTGCTTTCCCTGCCGATATCGTAGCGCAAAAAGGCGCGGTCGAGCCAGATGGCATACTTGCTGAAATTCCCGCCCTGTCCCTGCGTGGCGGAGTTCGCGAGACCCATGCTCTGGTTGGTGGAAACCGGCGAGTTGTTCTGGCCGGTGGCCACGCGGAACCCGGAAGTGAAGTTTTCACCCATGTTGATATCGGCTCCGAAACGGGCCCGGATGCGGAATTGGTTCCGGTTCTGGTCGGCATTCAACTGCGGGGCGAACTGGTTGCCAGTCGTGTCGAACGGCGCCCCGGTGTTGATGGCATTGAAATTCGGGAAGGCGCCCGTGGCATCGTTGCCATTCGGGAAGTAGTCGCCTTCATACCGGATGCGCAGGTCGAAGAACGGATGCACTTTGTCCACCCACTTGGGGAGAAGGATATTGCCGGCCAGCTTGCTGGACGCGCGGTCGGTGGCAAGCTCCAACTTGATCTCCTCCTTGATCTGCATCTTGACAGGCTCAGGAATATAGGTGACACGCACATCGTCCTCCGAGGCGGGCGCATTCTGGGCCTGGGCCACGGCCATTTGATCCGAGGCCGCCTGGACAGCGGCAACCTGGGCGACAGCGAACATGTCGGCCTGGGCTTGTGCCCGTGCGGTTTCGGCTTCGGCCTGGGCCTGCGCGATCATTTCGCGGGCATCTTCCTTGGTCAAAATACCGCGCTGCACGAGCTTGTTGATCAGGTTGATCGTCACGCTTTGGGATGGAGATGCCGGCTCAGAAGATGGGGGAGCGAGATCGGGACTTGTTGAGAGGACGTCTTCGGAAGGACTCGACGCGACCGGCAACGGACCTTCGACGGGGCGACTTTTTTCAGCAACAGGTGTTGGGTTCTGGGGCGCAGGTTGCGCCTTGGCGACTGGCTCGGTTGAAGTTGCAGGAGTTTCCTCTGCGATAGGGGACGGATCAGGGGATGGCGTGACGGAGGCAGGCGGCGCAAACGACTCATTGGGCGCGGTCACCGCCGCCAAAGGCGTTGGTTGAGGCGTGGGCGACGGAACAGGCTCGGGCGGCATCTGTGAGGCAGAAGGGACAGGAGCGGGTCGGGCGGGCGCGGCGGGTGAAGGCGCGGCGGATTGAAGGGCCGCCGGCTTGCTTTCCCCCAATGAACCCGGGGTTGGAGAGGAAACGACAGGCGCTGGCTGCGGGACAGGTGTCGAAGCTTTGGTTTCCGGTTTCTTTGAAGGCGAAGGACTCGGGGTCGGCACGGGATAATCAAATATGATCCGGTTTTTTTTCCCGACCTGCGCGACCTTGTAATCGGCCCCGCGAGAGGAGGGGAGAAGGATGAAGGATGAAGTCAGAAGGATGAAGCAAATGCGCGAGGAACCGGCTGCAACGCGGACGGACGCGCGGAGAGGACAGGAAATGAAGGAAAGGAGACTCATGAAATCAATTGGGCCGGGTGGCCGAGAGGCGCATGACAATCGGCATCGGCATGCCATTCGGCGGCGGGCTCTGCAACTGCAGCCCGGTTAAAATTTCGTCACGGATCGCGGCGTCGATGTCCGCCTTTCCGGATGTTCCGGAGATGGTGGCGCGGGTGACCCGTCCGGTGGCATCCAGCCAGATGCGGACTTTGACATTGAGGGAGGCCGAACGTGTCTTCTTGTGGTTCCGCAAGGCATCGACGACGCGCGACTGGACCTGCCCGGCATACGATCCATATTTGGAACCGCCGCCGCCCTTTCCGGTTCCGGTGCCGCCGATCATCCCGCCCCCGCCCCCAACACCCAGGCCGAATGCATTGGGACCATCCCCCTGGAGGTTGGTGCCCATCGGTGCCGGTTCGGGATCTTGGGCGACGGGTTCGGGTTTGGGCGCTTCCTCGGGCTGGAACTTTTCCTCCTGCATCGTTTCCGGCTCCGGCGGCTGTTCCTTTGGCGGAGGCGGAGGGGGTGGCGGGGGAGGAAGCGGCGGGATGATGTTGACCATGTTCACCGAAGACTTTTTCTTCGGGGCCTCTTTGGGTGAGACAACGACAAGCGCAACCGCGCAAACGACGACGAGGCCTGCCACGATCAGCTTGACCTTGTGCTTTTGGAGGAACGTGCGGTCCTCGTCCTCTTCGTCGTCGTCGTTGACCATGTCCTACTTCGGCCCCTGGGTCGCGAGACCGATTTGCGTGACGCCGACCCGTCCGATGACATCGAGCGCGTCCATGACCATCTGATATTGGGTGGCACGGTCGCCGCGCACGACGACCGGAAAGTCCGGGTTTTTGGCCTTGTAGTCGGTGAGCTTGGATTCCAGCTCCGCCAGCGTGACTGGAACGGTGTCGAGAAAGACCTTGCCCTCGTTGTTGATCGTGACCGCCTTGCTCTTGGGGCCGCCAATAGCCGGAGCCTTGCTGCCTTTCGGAAGATCCACCTTCGTTCCCTGGACGCCTGCCGTCGTCATGATGATGAAAATCAGCAGGAGAACGAGGTAGAGGTCCACCATCGGCGTGACGTTGATGTCGTCGTAGGCTTTGTTATCGTCGGCTGTCATGCGTTCTCCCTCACTTCGATCCGCGGCACCGGGACGCCGCCCTCGTCGGACGGCGGATAGAATTCCGCCATCTTGGTGATGAACTCGTCGATAAAGAGGTTCATGTTGGAAACGGCGTCCTTGATGCGGGAGTTGATGTAGCTGTAGAGGAAGAGGGCCGGGATCGCGACAAGGAGGCCCGCCACCGTGGCAAGAAGCGCGCTCGCGATGCCCGGAGCGATGGAGTTCACCTCGACATTCCCGCTCTTGGCGATGACCGCAAACGTGATCATCACGCCCATGACCGTGCCAAGCAGCCCGACATAAGGACCGCCTGCAATGCTGATCGTGAGATAGATCAGCCCGCTGTTCATGCGGTGGGTCTCATGGGTCAGCCCGGAATCCAGGCTGGCCTTGATCGCCTGGATCGACCGTGAGGAGAGCCCGTTGAACTTTTTCTTTTTGTCCTCGATGCGGTGGCGGATTTCTTCCGAGCCGATGTGGTAGATATGGTAGAGCGGGGATTGCTTCATCAGCCTCTGGATCTTTGCGCTCGCCGTGCCCCCGAGGCTGCTCACGCTCGCGGCATCCGAGTGGTCCAGCGCCGTGAGGTCGGTGGACATGTGTTTCCATTGCCGGATGAACTCCTGGCTCCCTTTCTGGATCTTGTTCAGATAAAGAAATTTGCTGAGCGCGACCGACCAGCTGACGGCGGCCATGATCGCGCAGAAAAAGACAACCATCCACCCGTCGAACATCATGTTCCTGGCGATGTCGCCGAAGAGCATGACGTGCTCGAGGGCGGCGCTGTGCCCGCCACCACCGCCGCCTTCGTCCTCGCCGGAAACGATCAGTTTTGTGCTCGCATCGTTCCCGGCCTGGCTGAGCCAGGCAAACTGGACCCAGCCTGTTCCCCGCGCCGTTTTGGAAATTTCGAACTCGTCGATTTCCCCGACGACGCCGTTCTTCCCGTCGTTGTCCGCACCGAGAGTCGCGCCTGTGGTCAACGCCGGGACAGGCACATCGACTTTCCCATATTCCTTTCCATCCAGATACAATGTGGTCGAGGCATTCGTGGCGACGACCGCCAGGTGCTTCCAGACATTGGCGGGCACGGCCTCTCCCGGCGGGGATTTGTGTGTTCCGGAGCCGTCCTTGATTTCCACATAAGGAACGCCCGCATCGAAACCGATCTGCAGCCGGCTGGCACCATCGGTCCAGTCGAAAAGCACGCCATTTTCGGAAAGGGTCGTGCATTTGACCCATGCGGAGATGGTCAGCGGCTGTGCGACTGAGACTTGGAACGTGGCGCTGGAAGGGATCTTGATCGCGGTGTTTCCCAGCAGCCTCATCCCGGGACCAATCAATGATCCCTCGGAGGGCGTGCCACCGGATGTGGCATTGTTGCCGTTTTTTGTGGCGTCCGCGGGAATTGCGGCAATGAAGTGATAAACGAGGACCGTTTCGGCATCGTAAGTCGTCTGGGGGCCCCCCCCTTCCTCGATCTTGTCCCCCTCCACCCCGGAGTAGAGCCAGAATTTCGCCTGCGCTCCGGGCTTGATGTCCGGAACCCTGACCCAGACAAAGGCCTCGTTCATCAGGCCGTCCCACTTTTCGACCTGGTGTTCGAGAACGGTTTTGTCGTCCTCGGCGACGAAACGCAGGTCGCTGCCATCTTCTTTCGCCACGCCGAAATTAAAATTCCCCTGATGCAGCCGGAGAAGCACCAGCGCGGTTCCGACCGGTTCGGAAATTTCGGTCCCGGTTTTTCCGGTGTCGACGGTGACCGGCTTGCGGGCGGTCCATTCCTTGTTCCACCAAGCGTGGCCCGGCGTGAGGCCCGCCATGACGGCGATGGCGGCAATGATGGTGGTTTTCTTGAGCGGCAGGGTATTCATTTCAGAGTTCGGCCCAGAGGCGGAAGGTGAACAGCGGTTGATTCGCCTCGGAGGGAGATTGGGTGATCTGCGGCACCCCGATGATGAATTCGCCGTTCACATGATCGAGGATCCGGATCGTGCTTCCGATCCCGTAGCTCCACAGATTGAACTGCGAAGTTTGCTCGGGAAGCGGGTCGTTGAGCGTCGCCACCCCGCCGTCGAGAAAGACAAAAATCCGCCATTCATGCCCGTCGCCCAGCCAGCGAAGAAGCGAGGGACTGCGAAGCTCCAGACTTCCGCAGAGCGCGTTGTCCCCGACAACGACAGATTCCAAATACCCGCGCACCGTGCCCAGGCCGCCCAGGCTGAATTGCTCGGTGTCGAGGAGCGGGTTTGCCGAGGCCTGTCCCTGGACTTCCGCAAAAAGCTGGAGATCGTACGGAAGCTTCTGGGTATGGGCGAGGCTGCCGCGGAAGTAAAAGAAGTTCGCGTCCGCATTGTAGCGCCGGTTGTCGAATTCGACCTCCTCCTGGGCACTCGTGCCACGGAAGCTGAACGTGACACCGGCGCTCAACCCCGTCTCGTAATGCTTCCCGAGCGAGGTGGCATTGTAGCTGATGCTGAACGGCCAGTAGGAAATCGGCGAGGAAACGATGGAATCTCCAATCGTCAGGTCCTGCGTGAAGTGCTTGTAGTCCATCCCGACGCTGAGCGAGTGGAAAAAGCCCTGGCGGGCCGGCAGGTTGACAAGGAAACGTCCGCCGTAAATTTCGCCGTTGCCGAGCGAGTTCGTTCCTCCCAGCGTCGCCACATTGCTGTTCTGGCGGGTGGCCTGGAGCATGAGGCCCAGCCAGTCGATGGAGGGCATCCGCGCGATGTAGTAGGCCGAATAGACGAGGGCGTCGTCCGGGCGCTGCGGAGCGATCTGAAAACCGAAGCCGATCGTGTGGCCGAGTTGCCAGAGGTTGTCGTATCGGGCGGAAAGATCCAGCCGGAGAGGAGTCGTGTTCGCGCTGTATCGATTGTTCAACTCGATGCTGCCGTGCAAGGGCAGCTTGTCTTTCACGGTGAGCTCGACATCCACCGTCCCGGGAATCGCCCCGGGTTTCAGCGACGGCGTCACCTGGCGGTCGGCCATCTGGTTCAGCGCGATGATGTCGCGCTGGACGTCGTTGAAATTCGGAACCACCCCCTCCTCCAGCGAGGGGGCCATCTTCTTGATCTGCTCGACGCTGTAAAACCGGGACCCTCTCACCCGCAGGCGGCCGACCGTGGCCTCGGTGACCTGCAGGACAACGATCCCGCGTGTCGGACGCTGGGGAGGCACACTCACGGAAACTGTCTGGAATCCCTGATCATGGTAGGCCTTCTCCAGGGCGGCCCTGGCTTGATTCACGTCCTCCTCGGTGCGTCCGGGGCCCAGATACCCGTAAACCGCCTTCTCGACTTCTCCTCTCGGAAGGGTTTTCGATCCGATCACGCGGTATTCTCTGATAAAGAGCGCCTGGGGCGTGGAGGCATTGATCTGGCTTTCAACCGCTTGGATCGGCGGAGGATCTTCGGAAACGGATTGCGCCCGGACTCCTGGGGATCCGATCATGAGAAACAGCAGCACCCCTGTGGCAACAGGGGTCCCTTCCCAACTCCCGCGCACGGAATGGGCTGGTCTCTTCAGATAGGAAAGCATCGTTCTCACTGGTGGTAAGTATGGCCTTTTTCAGGTGCAATGTTGCGAGTGTTACAATTTCGTCACATTCAAAATCCCGCGACAGGGCATTTTCCCGGCAGGGTTAATGGGGTTTCTCAAAACGCACCTTCACGCTCGTCTCAATCTGAACCACCCGGCCCTCGTGAACCGTAATGACGACAGAGCCAAATTTGAGCGCTGCAATCTGTTGCTCCACGAGCTTGAACCAGTTTTGCGAATGTGGATTGGTGATGATTTCCTCCGAGGATGATGGATGGACAGCGGTTTGTGCGGGCATGTTGTTTAGTTAATAACGACAACTTTAATCGTCTTTAATCGCTGTTCAAGAGTTTTTTTTGAACTCCCCACCTCTCCTGTGCCTGAACAGCAATCAGATTGGCTGGTCATTTTCAATCATGGGCATGCGCCACATCCTGTGGGAGATTCCTTGAACGAGGTGACTTTGCTCGCTGTCGGTCATGGTCGGCACAGAGTCGGGTGGATGCCCGGATTTTCAGTTGATACACACGATAATAACGATATACTTGATCGTTATATGCCTGGAGTTGCGATCAGATTTTTTCTTGTGGCATCGCTGTCCCTGCTCGGTTCGGGCAGAGAATTGGTCGCCGGGGATATTCTCCGTTGCGGTGCCACGACTGGTGCCGGTCGCAGGGCGGCGGATGCAAGGGCCAACGCCAGTGCCGCGGCCGCCGAATTGGCCAGAACCAGAGCGTCCGACCGCCTCGCCCGGACGACCCAAGTCGTCAATGCCATGCGCCAGATGCAAACCTCCGCCCGCTCCGCCACCGGTGCCTCCGTACCCGATGGACTGGTCGCAGGAGGATTGGAGCGACTCGCTGGAGGCGTATGGACGGGAGCCGCAGATCCCGTCCAATCGGGCGACAGCGTCAGCATCAGGCAAACCGGGCAACAGGCCCTGCTGAACTGGAAGACCTTCAACGTCGGGAAGAGCACCTCGCTCTATTTCGATCAGACCGCCGGAGGCGGCGACTCCGGCAAATGGATCGCCTTCAACAAAGTCACCGATTCCTCGGGGAAGCCGTCGCAAATCCTCGGCTCCATCAAAGCTGACGGCCAAGTCTATGTGATCAACCAGAACGGCATCATTTTCGGCGCAGGCAGTCAGGTGAACGCCCGTGCGCTTGTCGCGTCCTCGCTGCCCATCAATGCCAATCTGGTGGAGCGAGGGCTGCTGAATCAGGAAGCGGGCAAGCCATTTGCCTTCCTCTTTGAGTCGGCAACTGCGACCGGAGATGTGGTGGTCGAAGCCGGGGCTTCCATTCAAAGTCCGGTGGGTGACGACGGAAACGGCGGACGCGTCATGCTGGTTGGATCGAATGTTCGGAACTCCGGCACTCTCACGACTCCGGCAGGCCAGACGATCCTGGCGGCCGGGCGCCAGGTGGGGATCGACTCGCACAGGCAGTCCTCGGCAACCATGTCGGATCCCAGCCTTCGCGGAATCGATGTCTATATTGGCGGTGTCGGCACCGGGGGAACCGCAACCAATGAAGGCATCATTGATGTGGCACGGGGAAGCGCATGGATTGCTGGAAAAACCGTCAATCAATCCGGCGTGGTTGAAAGCTCCACGTCCGTTTCCCTCAACGGGCGCATCGATCTCAAGGCAAGCTACGGAGCCATACCGAATCCGTCGTATGAGGCGTCCGAGTTTCTCGACGAGGTTTTTCCGTTCTCGCCCACGTTGTCCGGCACCGTTACCCTCGGACCAGGAAGTCTGATCCGCATCCTCCCCGAGACAGGCAGTTCCGAAAAAACAGTGGGAACCGAGCTGGCTTTGCGCTCGGCAATAAACATGGAGGGCCGCAATATTCATTTCGCCCCCGGCGCAACCTTGCTGGCGCCGAATGCGCGGGTTTCGTTGAAGGCCGGAATCTGGGGCTCTCCATCCACAGAAAAAGCACGCCTGATCCTGTCCGGTGGACAGATTTATTTTGATACCGGGGTTTTGGTGGACGTATCCGGCACGGTCGGCGTATCGGCTCTCCTTGAGGAAAACATCCTCAATATTCAACTGAGGGGCTCCGAGTTGGCCGATTCGCCACTTCAGCGCAATGGCCCCATACGCGGCCTGTTGCTGACCGTGGACACAAGAAAATCCGGCTCTTATGGCGGAAGGGAGTGGATTGGCACGCCGCTGGGAGATGCGAGCGGCTTCGGGGGATTGATCGAACGGGGAGTTGGGGCGCTAACCACTGCGGGTGGCAGCGTGGAGATTTCCGCCGGCGAGGCATTTGTTTTCCAGAAAGGGGCCACGATCGATGTGTCCGGCGGATGGACCCGATTCGAAGGAGGAAAGGTGCAAACAACCCGCTTGCTGGAGAACGGGCACCTTGTGGACATAGCGGATGCCACACCGGATCGGGAATATGATGGCATTTACACCGGCCAGTCTTCGAAAACCCATGCAAAATGGGGCGTCACGACAATCTATGGAGCCGCGCTTGCACCGATTGGCCAATACATCCAGCAGGCCTACTACCATGGCGCCGACGCGGGCAGTATTTCCGTTTCCGCCCCCGCAATGGCGCTCGATGGTGATCTGTTTGGCGGGACGATTGCCGGCCAGAGGCAACTCCGGTCGTCTGCAACATCCAGCGACATGCCATATGGTGGATCGCTCATCCTTTCGTTCCGCTCCCAAGACAGCCTCGCGCCATTCTATACGAAATTCCCAACCCCGCCGAACGTGATCTTCCAGACCACCGTCACGGAAGCTCCGGTTTCCGCCTTCACGGTGAATGCTCCGGGGCAAGCCGCCGTTCTTCCAGCCGCCCGGGTGGACACCGTCGTTCTGGACCCCGCCCTGTTCTCCGGGAAACACGGATTTGGCTCGCTGACGATCGACAACGAGGAAGGTTCGATTTCCGTTCCTTCCGGGATAGCGGTGACTCTCCCTGCCGGCGTCCGGCTTTCCCTGACCGCATCGAACATCCGCATTGGCGGCTCGATCATTGCCCCGAGCGGATCGCTGGAGTTCAAAGCCCTCAACATTTCGCCTTACGACGCTGCCGTGCTCAAGCCGCAATTGATTGCGCCCGTGGAAAATTCCGGGCGGGGTCTTTTCACGCTCGAGCCCGGAGCCGTCCTCAGCGCGGCGGGTCTCCTCCAAGACGACCGCTCCCTGTCGGAAATTACCGCCCTGTCACCCTTTTCGCCACATGGCGGCTCGGTGAAAATCGAGGCCTACATCGCCAAATTGGCTCCGGGCAGCCTCATCGATGTTTCCGGAGGCTTCTCGATGCCATCGAACGGAAATAGAAAATACTCCGAGTTTCAAGGCTACAAGGTCTTCTCCGACTATGGCGACGCCGGCTCCATCACAATTGCCGCAGGCCGGGATCCCAACGAGGGTTATATTTACAGAGGCTCACTGGAACTTGACTCGGTTTTACGCGGATTCGGCGGCGGACAGGGTGGGTCCCTTGCCATCCAGGCTCCGTTGGTTCAGGTCGGCGGAGCTTCCACAACCCCCGGCGTCCTCTTGCTCCAACCCGGGTTCTTCAGCACGGGAGGATTTGCGTCTTACTCGATCACCGGACTGGGAGCGCCTGCGGGGTCATCCGGGGAAATGCTGCCCGCCGTCCTCATCGTTCAGGGAACTCTCATCGAACCGGTCGCACAGACGGTGCGGCTGGATTCCCACCCGCCGGGAGGGCGAAGCATCGCCCTGCTGACCATCGGCAAACCGGTTGGAGAACGAAGGCCGGCCAGTCTTTCTTTCCTTGCTCCCGGAATCAAAGACTTCGACGGAGTCTCAACTCTCGTTCGGGGTGATCTGGTTTTTGGCGAGGGGGCTGTCATTCGGACAGATCCCGGCGCATCGGTTGCCTTCTCGGGCAATACGGCGGCCATTCTCGGTTCGATCTTTGCGCCCGGAGGAAACATTTCAATCAGCGGCGGAAAGAACTCCCTTTCCATCTTCCCACCGGATTTCACCCAGGCGCTCACGAGCGTATACATCGGCCCCCGCAGCGTGCTTTCCGCAGCCGGCACCTTTTTGCGGATACCCGATGCCTTCGGGCGGGTGAGAGGCCGCGTTTTGCCGGGCGGAAGCCTCTCCGTCTCCGGCAATATTGTCGCTGCGGCCGGATCTCTGCTCGATGTTTCCGGCTCCTCCGCGCTTGTGGATCTGCTTCCCGGGGAGGCATCGCCTTTGGCATCCGCGTTGCCGTCGCCACGAAGCGGGCTCACCGCTCCCCTTGCCAGCATGGTAACCGTTGCGACCCGGGTGGACAGCGATGGCGGCACGATTTCCCTCTCCGGCGGCCAGATGCTTTTCTTTGACGCCACGCTTCGGGGAGGAGCCGGTGGTCCGACGGCACTCGGCGGGAATTTGATTGTGTCATCAGGAAGGTTCTACCCCGATCCCACCACGCCGGTCCCGGTCTTCGACAGCAATCTGGTGGTCACTCAGAGCGGGAAAGCCGTTGCGGTTCCCCTGCCGGATTCGGCTGCAGCCATCGGGCGCGCGGTTCGGGGACCCGGAGACACCGTTTTGATCAGCCGCGGCTATTTCGCGGCGGACCAGTTTCTGGCCGGCGGCTTTGATTCCTTGGAACTGAACGGTTCGGTCGAGTTTGCCGGCCCTGTTGAAATCGCCGCGCGGCGGGAGCTTTATGTGGCGGGTGCCGGAGTTCTGCGAGCCAATGCCCCGGTGCAATTATCGGCCCCTTATGTGGCCATCGGGCAGGCATTCCAAGCTCCCGTTCCCTTCGCTGATCTGACCCATCCCTTTGGCGGTCCGCCAACATATGGAACCGGGCAATTGTCGATATCCGCCAACTGGATCGATGTCGGATCGCTTTCCCTTCAAGGGATCGGGAGAGCATCTTTGTGGGCTGTCGGCGGCGACATCCGGGGGATCGGAGTTTTCGACATTGCGGGCGATCTCGTGCTCAAGGCCGCGCAGATTTATCCAACAACCGCCTCCTCCTTCACGATTGTTGCCTACGGCCATACCGATGCCTTTGGGGTCCATCCCGGTTCGGTGACGCTCATGGGCTCCGGGGCAAAAAACCTGCCTCTGTCCGCCGCAGGCCGGCTTGGTATCTTCGCCTCCAATATCTACCAGGCTGGAACGTTGCGCGCCCCACTCGGCCAGATCATTCTTGGATGGGACGGCACGGGAACTCCGCCAATCACCCTCACTGCGGGAACACTCCCCACCACATCGAGTCTCACTCTCGCGGCGGGCAGCCTGACATCGGTATCGGCGGTCGACGCCTCGGGTCACGGACTTCTCATTCCATTCGGTCTGAGCACAGACGGGGAAACGTGGATCGATCCGACCGGCGTGGATATTTCCGGAGGCGGGCTGGTTTCAAAAGGGATCTCGCTTTCGGGAACGAGCATTACCACCGAAGCGGGATCTGTTGCGGACCTCCGTGGCGGAGGCGACCTCTACGCCTACCAGTGGGTTGGAGGAACAGGTGGCTCGACAGATCTGTTGGGAACCACAACCCAGAGCTGGAACAACAACAATACCTACCGCGCCGGCGATCTCGTGCTCTTTACCGACGGGAACACCTATTCGGCGCGACGGACGATCACCCCATCGGACTTTGCGTCGTCATCTGTTCCCGATCCCACCCAAGACCGGTATTGGACCCGGGTTCCGGAATCGTTTGCGGTTCTGCCAGGCTACGATTCCGACATCGCACCTTTCGCCCCCTTCAATTCCAAGTCGAGGATTCTTGATGACGTGGAGACGAATCTGATCCTCGACCAAGGGGCCGGATATGTCAGCCGGAACCTGAAGCCCGGCGACAAAATCTATCTTCGCGCCAGCCGGTCGCTCCCGGCCGGCTACTACACCTTGCTTCCGGCGAGGTATGCGTTGCTTCCGGGAGCGGTTCTCGTGACCCCTTCAGCCGCCTCGTTGGCAGGAGGTATTGAGACTCCGGAAGGTGCCAGCCTTGCCTCGGGATACCGGTTCAACAGCCTCAACTCCCCGCGCACCATTCCGACTCTCGCGCAGCAGTTCGAAGTCCTGTCGCAATCCGTTCTCAGAAACCGGGCCGAATACGCGGATTTCTTCGCCAATGATTTTCTGGCTGATCGCGCTGCCGCATTGGACATCGGGGTTCCCCGCCTGCCGAAGGATTCGGGCTCGGCTGTCATTCAGGCCACGCAGGCGATGAGCCTGAAGGGGAGGGTCCTTTCCCCGTCGGTTTCGGGCGGACGGGGTGCCAGGATGGATCTCAGTTCTGCCAGCGACTTTGCCATCACCTCCAATGGAGCCGGCGGCGGACTCGGGGTCATCACCCTTGATGCTTCCGTGCTGAACAGCTTCGGAGTGGAAATGCTCCTCATCGGCGGCCTCCGCACCACGGGATCGGAAGGAACGAATATCTCCGTGCGAACCGGAAACATTACCCTCAACAATTTGGGCGCTCCGCTCTCCGGGCCGGAAATCATCCTCGTCGCCAACAATGGAATTTCCCTGGCGGCGGGCTCTTCGATCCTTTCGACCGGCCCGATGACAAGTCCCGGGGACGATCTCCTGCTCAATGGAAATGGAATCCTTCTCCGTGTCTCGGGCGATTCCGATGCGACGATCAGTCGTTCCGGGGTGACAACCTCCACGAACCCGCTGCTCTCAATCGGAGCGGGATCGTCGATTCGTGGAGCCGGCGTCACCCTGGACTCGTCCTCTGGAACGTCGCTCGATCCGACAGCACAAGTTGTCGCCGATGCCTATTACCTGAACAGCGGGAGAATCAGCCTCCAGCTCGGCAACCCGGGCGCTCTCCTTCCGACAACCGGATTGGTTTTGACCGAGTCAGCCATCCAATATTATCAATCCTCCGGCACCCTGTCCCTGCAGAGTTACTCCTCGATTGATATCTATGGAACCGGTCAGGTTGGGTCCCCCGGTCTCTCCCTGCTTGCTCTCAGCGCGGGAGAGTTCCGCGGGTTCAACCAGGCGGGCGGCACTGCGCTTTTTGAGGCAGAGGATATTCTCATCGAGAACCGCGCAGGCACTCCCGGGGGTGGTGCAATTGCGACCGCCTCGGGGTCGCTGGCCTTCCGGGCCCGCAACATCCGCCTCGGGGTGAACCAGGTTCAGGTGGATCAGTTCTTTGATCTGACATTTTCCGCATCGGAAAGCCTCTCCGGAGAGGGCTCAGGAGGGCTCTCAACACAAGGCTCACTGAACGTGGCCAGCCCGCTGATCACGGCCGCGGCGGGCGCGACCAGAACGCTCACCGCGACCGGTGCGGTGAATCTGCTGTCGCCGGTTGACACTGCGGGAACTCCCAACCCCGGAGGTCTTGGTGCCACCTACAGCATCAGCGGGCTTTCCATCAATGCGGCTACAAGCATTCTTCTCCCAAGCGGCTCTCTCAGCCTGAAAGCCGCCGGCGGCGATCTGGCCGTCTCGGGATGGCTCGATGTTTCCGGCACGAAACAACCATTTTACGGCGTCACGAAATACACCGATGCCGGGGAGATCCGCTTGTCCTCGGATACGGGCAATGTTCTTGTCTCACCCTCCGGAAAAATCGACGTCTCGGCGCAATCGGGAGGCGGGAATGCCGGAGCGCTGGTCGTTTCCGCGGCAAACGGAGCCTTCACCCAAAGGGGGGTAATCCTTGGACAGGCCGGCGGCGGCGGACGTGCCGGATCGTTCGATTTGGACGTGCTCGCCCTCCCGTCACTCGCCGCACTGAGTTCCTCGCTGACAAGTGCAGGTCTCGTTGACAGCCAGACCATCCGCGTGAGAAGCGGCGATGTTGCCGTGGATGGAACGGATGGCAGTGCTGCAATAGCCCGTTCATTCAACCTCTCCGCAGACCAGGGCAAAATCACAGTCACAGGAGAAATCAACGCGTCCGGGGCAACCGGCGGATCGGTCGCGCTTGCCGCGAATGGAAGTGTCATCCTGGAAAACGGATCGCTCATCACCGTTGCCGCGCAGGACTTCGACAATGCCGGAAAAGGCGGCTCAGTGAGCCTGGAGGCCGGCACTCAAAGGAACGGCGTTCCGGGCACCGGTTCCGTGGATATCAGGACCGGCTCCACCATCGACCTCTCCGTCGCCTCGCTGGTTGCCGGCAATGCGGAGACAACTGGAACGAGCGCCTACGAGGGGAAGTTCAGCGGCACGCTCCATATCCGCGCTCCGCAGAACGTCACGTTTACCGATCTGTTGGTCAATCCGATCAATGGATCAATCACCGGAGCTTCCAGCATCCTGGTAGAGGGCTATCGCCTCTACGATCTGACGGCATCGGGCGGAACGATCACGGGCACCGTACAGACAAATATTTTTAACAATGCCCAATCCTTCCTCGGAACGGCGGGAACTACAACCGCGGGATACACCTCGATGCTGAACCGGCTATTGGCGAACAATGCGGGACTTGCCTCCGTGTTCGTTCTCGCTCCCGGTGCGGAGATCATCAATCGCACGGGGAACCTCACCCTGGGAACTGCCTCCTCCACTTCGACCAGCGACTGGAACCTCTCCACGTTCCGCTTCGGGGCCAAGAGCGCGCCGGGCGTCCTGACCATGCGGGCCGCGGATGATCTGGTTTTCTATAACACATTGAGCGACGGATTTTCTCCCACCTTGGCAAATACCGATTCCAGTTGGCTCTGGCTCGCCCAACCAACCCTGCTCTCCGGCAGTCCTCTCCCGGTGAATACCCAATCATGGTCCTACCGTCTGGTGGGAGGCAGTGACTTTTCCGCGGCGAACTTCCGTCAGGCCGCATCCGCGGGCTCGGTCAGGATTGGGAAGAACGGAGGAAACAACAGTGTCTCCGGAGGAAGCGCTGCGCTCACCTCCACTGCCGTGGCCAAGTGGTATCAGGTGATCCGGACGGGAAGCGGAGACATCGATATCAGCGCCGGCGGCAACGTTCAGTTGCTCAACCAACTGGCCACCCTTTACACCGCTGGAACCCGCGTGACGAACCCGACCCTCGGAGGTCTGTTCGACGTCCCGAGCCTCTCGAATGTCGTCGGGGACGAAGGCAACCTGGGGGTTGACCAGCAGACCTACCTCGCGCGTTACACGATGGCCGGCGGAAACATCCATATTGCGGCGGATGGAAATATTGAACGGCTTACACTGAATGCGGCCAACCAACTCGTCGCCGATTCCTCGCGTCAGCTTCCCAATAACTGGCTGTTGCGAAGGGGCTATGTGGACCCCGAGACCGGACTGTTTGGGGAAAGCCAATTTCTCGTCTCAGGCAATCCCGCCATCAATTCGACAACTTGGTGGATCAACTTCAGTAATTTTTTTGAAGGCGTTGGGGCGCTGGGGGGAGGCAACGTGACCCTCGTCGCGGGTGGCAACGTCAGCAATGTGGAGGCAGTGATTCCCACGAACGCACGCATGACGAAAGGAACCCCGGACGCTGCCAACCTGTTGGAACTCGGCGGCGGCGACCTCTCGGTGCGCGCCGGAAACAATATCGGTGCCGGCGTTTACTACGTTGAGCGGGGAGCCGGTTCCCTGACAGCCGGGGGGAGCATTGTCACCAATTCGACCCGGTCCCCCTCCACGACCAATCTGACCGGCGCGAATCGCATTGAGGATTCGAGCACATGGCTCCCAACGACACTCTTTGTCGGAAAGGGAGGGTTTGACATCACCGCCAAAGGCAGTGTTCTGCTCGGTCCCGCCGGCAACCCATTCCTCCTGCCCCCCGGCCTGACCAACTCCTATTTGTATAAGACGTATTTTTCAACAATCTCACCGGACAGCTACGTCAACGTGACATCCCTGGGAGGCAACCTCGCCCTGCGGACCGAAGCGGTTGTTGGCTCGACTGCGGCACGGCCGTTGCTCCAAATCTGGTCGGGCAGCCAGCAGTTGTTGGGATCGTCCTCCTCCGGGTTCTATCAGCCGTGGCTGAGGCTGGCGGAAGACTCGGTCTTGCCGTTCGGAACCATCGCTTCCATCATGCCATCGACGCTTCGGGCCACCGCCGTGAGCGGTTCGATCTCGTTGTCCGGAGACCTCACGCTGTCGCCCTCTCCGACTGGAACGATCGAGCTTCTGGCAGGCGGCGGTATTTCAGGATTGCAGCAAGGCGGGCGTGAGCCCGGCACCAACACCAAACTCTGGATTGCGTCCACGATCAACCTCTCGGATGCGAATCCCGCCTCGGTTCCCGGCATTACCAGTCCCTTCGCCTACCAGACACTCGTCGGCACAGCAAGCAGTGCCGCAGTGGCTACGGGACCGGCGGATTTCCTGCAATTCTTCACCGATCTCTTTACAGAGTCGGGAGCGACCTCCGGAACGGAACTGTCCGTCCAAGATATCCAGGCCCGCCACATGGCGGGCCTCCTTCACAAGAACGATCCCAGTCCAACACGACTTTATGCGACAATCGGAGATATCTCCGGGCTCACGCTCTTCTCTCCAAAAAGCGCCAGCATCATTGCTTCGCGCGATATCAGCGACATCGGATTCTATATTCAAAACCTCGACGAGGCGGACTCAAGCATCGTTGCCGGCGGGAGGGATATTTTGCCTTATCAAAAAAACTCCCCTCTTCGCAAACTCGCCACGGCCGGCGGAAGCCGGGAGATTTCCGGGCCGTTGCCCGGCGACCTTCAAATCTCCGGTCCCGGTTCCCTGCAGGTGCTCGCCGGGCGGAATCTGGATCTTGGAACCGGCAGGGAGGTCGGAAACGGCATCGGCGTCGGCATTGCCAGCACCGGAAATATTCGAAACACCTACCTTTCATCGGAAGGGGCCGATCTCTTCGTCGGGGCGGGGACCGGATTCTCGCAGGGGCTGTTCCAAAGCAGCTTGAACTTCAGCATGTTTATCTCCGAGTTTGTGGAGGGAGCAGAGAAATACCTCTCTGAGTTCGAGGACGCTTTGAATGGTGACGCGTTCGAATCTCTCCCGGATGAGAAGAAGAGCGAGGTTGCGCTTCAAGTCTTCTACCTCGTCCTTCGCGATGCCGGCCGGAATTTTGCGACCACCGGAAATTACGACTCGGGGTTCAGCGCGATTGGCACCCTGTTTGAGAGCCTTTCCGGCGAGGGAGATATCCGCACCCGCGAGCGGGATATCCGCACGAAGAAGGGTGGCGCGATCAGCATCTTCGCTCCGGGAGGCAGCCTCACATTGGCAAAAGCCAGCTCGGGAGCCAGGCTGGCCCCGCCGGGCATCATCACGGAAAGCGGCGGCGATATTTCGATTTTCACGGACGGCGACGTGAGCATCGGGGACGGCCGGATCTTTGTCCTGCGTGGTGGAAACCAGATCATCTGGTCATCTCAGGGAGACATCGCGGCAGGCTCGGCCGCGAAGACCGTTCAGAGCGCCCGCCCAACCCAGGTGACCCTGGATCCCCAGACAGCCTCTGTCGAAACCGATCTCGCCGGACTTGCCACCGGCGGCGGCATCGGCGTGCTGGCAACAGTGAAAGGCATCGATCCGGGGGATGTGGACCTGATCGCGCCGACGGGAACGGTTGATGCCGGAGATGCCGGCATCCGGGCCTCCGGCAACCTCAGCATCGCCGCCACGCAGGTCTTGAATGCCGACAACATCAACGTTGGCGGCTCAAGCTCCGGCGTGCCCGCGGCTCCGGTGGTGGCTGCTCCCAACATCGGAGGATTGACGTCAGGGTCAACCTCCGCGACAGCCGCCTCCGCGGCAGCCGAAAGCGTGGCAAACCAAGCCAGGCCGTCTTCGGAGCCGGTTCCCGAACAGCCCTCCATCATCACTGTCGAGATCATCGGTTATGGTGGAGGAGAAGACGAAGGTTAAAAAACCGAAAGCTGACCACAGAGAGGACGCGGGATCCGCGCGGCACCTTCAATCCCGCGAATCGGGCGAGTTTCCCTGGCGCTCCTCAAAGGCAGGCAAAGATTGCGCCGAGGCTCCCATGGGACATTCCCTCTGAAACGACCGGGAATGCGAAGGTCCCTCTGAGCCGTAATTATTGGGCTCACATGGAGGTTCACTGCCCGCCGGAACGGCATCCCACCGGGCAACCGTCGGCGTGAAGCGCGCAACTTTACGGCCGGCTCTCCGCCGCGATTTTTTGGGCCTGGTCAAATGCCGACCATCCCCATTTGGCCCGGAAGAGCTGCTCCTCGTGGGTGAACCCACGAGGCCATTTGCCCTCGGCCTTGGCATCCAACATGGTGGTATCGGCGGGGCTCACGGCCAAGTCGAGAGCGGTGGAGCCATCGTCCAACAGCTCGGTTCCCTCAACAGCAACCGTCTGGCCTTCGGAAGAAATGGCGTTGCCGGGTGCATCCGGGTTGACTGCCGTGATCGGCGAAGCTTGCTGATCGCCGGCTTGCGATGTCCCGGACGGCATGGTGCCCGTTGAAGCCGGGGAGGAATTGACGTCCGCTCCCCGCGAATACCCGATTGGTGAACCTGCTCCGGTCTTCGATGATGGAGCCGCCGACCGGGTGGCTGGAACCACTTCCGGCCGGAATGGTTGCGGGGAAAAATTGTTTTGCTGGCTTGATATGGCACCCGCGTTCCTCGGAGACGGAACGCTTGTGGGGTCTGAAGAAGATGGCGTCCTCGGCACCGCGCTTTGCTGATTGGATTTTGCGGGCGAGGATTGAGGGCGGAGATCAGGGAGGGATGCTTGGCCGCTTGTGGCGACAGGACCGGCGCTTTCCCTGTTCGCCAATGGGGCGCTCGGGATACGGGAAACTCCACTTCCAATGGCAATCCCTACAGCCAGTGCGCCGGGGAGCGAAACCGTTGATAATACGAAGAGTGCTGCGCGCGGGAGAGCCATGTTCTGGTTGTTTGAAATATGCTTCGGTCTGAACAGCACTGCAGCCAGTGCCGGGATCAACCCCGCGCTGGCTGCCTTTGAGTGTTGCCAACAGGTGCCCCACGGCACCTGCCAGCTTGGTAGCGCTTATTTCTTCACGACGAATCCGCCATCGGTGTAGCGCTTGACGAGCACGCTGGCATCGTCAAAGATTCCGCCGCCCGCAGGGGCGTCAACGTTCTTGATCTGGTCGCGAAGCGCATCCGCAAAGGTCAATTTGAGGCCCGTCAGACCGCTCTGTGGCTTGAGGATGCGGTTATAGAGCCAGGCGGTGTAACGGCCGGACCTGACATTTTCGTTCGTCAATGCCACCCCGTTGTAAGTGAGAGCCACTCCGCGATTCGCTTCGGGCACCACGCCATTGTTGCCAAGCACACGGTTGTTGGCATCCCCCGGAGTCAGGTAGCCGATGTAATATCCTGCCGTGGCATTCGGGTAGAGATATTGTGTTTGATCGTCATCATCCACGTATTCTCCTTTGTAGGCACTGGGACCCAGCGTCGCAGTCAACGGAGGAGCGACGTTCGCTCCGGAATTGTAGCCGCCGGAGCCAAGAGGCACGGCGAATGTTCCCGGCTGCGTGGCGACCGGCCAGAGCTGGTGTGAGTTCACTGTTCCGCCATATGTGATGCCGGAGGTGGTTGTCTGTCCGGTGATCGAGGGAAGCCATGTTGTCACCTGAGATTGGGTGCCCAAACCGATCTCCGTGTAGGCACCAAACCGCTGGCCCGCATCCGTGTTTCTCCCAATCGCCCAAACGGTCTTGTTGGCATCCGCCACATTTCCCGTGAAGAGGTCCGCCGTCAACCTGCCCGACTTATACAATTGCTGAGCCAACTGGGTGGTGATGTTGGTGCCGGGGAAGCCGGGGCTCGCATAGAAGCCCAGCGGGGAGATGCCAACAATCTCCTCGATCACTGCATCATACTGAACCCCCTGAAACAGGCCGTTGAATGGCGAGGTGCTCTGGAAATTCGTGGAAAATCCAAAGTCGGCCTTGCCGAGTTCGTAATCCACGCCCAGATTCGTTGCTGTCAGAGGATTCGGCACCGAACCGGTTCCTGTTCCGTTGGAGACAACGAAACGCTGGTCGATCTTCGGGTTGCTGGACACCGCGGCAATGCCGGCAAGTGCACCTGCATACGTCGCCTTAATGATGACCGGGTTCCCCGCATAGGTTCCGTTCCATGCACCGGCATTTGAGCCGGTGGCAATGGCCAGATCCCCTGAGGAACTGGTGTTGCCATTGATCCCCTGATACGTCCATCCCGGAGCGAGCAGCTTCGAGATGGCGGTCTGGGTGGCCGTTCGGTCTCCGTTGGAGGCTACAATGCGGACGACGGTTTGAGCGGACACCGCTCCGGCCGAGGCCAGGGCGAGCGCTCCGATTGCGAGTGTTTTGAGTAATTTCATATGATTAAATAGGTTGATTTGAGTTTTTCAGGCGTTCAGTTTTGCGGCGCGGCGGCGGAGGAAAACCATAAAGACGGTTCCCGTGATCGCCAGAAGCGCATAGGTGGATGGTTCCGGAACGGCGTTGAAGGAAACCTGCCCGGTGTTGTCGATCGAGAAAACTCCCCGATACGTCGTTGATCCCGAGACGGAGTAATAGTCCAGCGCCTTGGTGGACGAAACGCCGAAGGTGCCTTCGATGTTCGTCCACTGGCTCACGCCTCCGAAGTCCGTTCCCGAGTTTGCCGTGACCTGCCAGTTGTAGGACCCCGCATTGCCGGAATTCGCCTGGAGTGCCGCCCGCGAACTGTTCGCCGTGGCATCAAGCTGGTTGAATGCGCTGGCCACGGAAACGATCTCGCTTTTTGTGGCTGTCCTCAGACCGCTATCTGCCTCGGAAGGCCAGGGAGTGCTCTGGGTTCCAAGGCTGGTCCGGGCACGCGATGCGTAGAGCGTCGGAGCCACGGATTCCGTCGTTCCGAACACGCTCCAGAGCAAGTCCGTGCGGTCAAACCATGTCGCACCGTATGTCGCTGACAGATCCGCTCCGATGTTCCCAAGGCTCAAGTCAAAAGCGGAAGTCGCCGAGGTGTACAGTGTCCGTTGCCCGATATTGATCAGGTAGGAGGTGTCACTTCCCACCCCTCCACTGGCTCGAAATCCGATGATCAGATCGCCCGCCACCCAGTCATCCACCAAGACCGCCTTCGCAGGCGGCGTTCCCAGCACCAGGCCCGCGATCGCGAGCAGTGCTGCCAATAATGTTTTCGATTTTATTCTCATTCGATTTTCCTTTGCTTGTTGTTTGCTTGCCTCCAACTCCCGTGGACGGGTCATCGAATTTGAATAACGACTATTTATATCGTTATTTCTGTCTATAGATGGGCAAATAACGGGCGTCAACAGTTTTTTTGAATTTTTTTGAGCGTAGATCTGGTCGAAGAATCCCCCGTCCTCGAAGTGTTCCTTCTGGGCCTTGTCCCAGCCACCGAAAACCGCATCCACAGTCGCCAGTTCGAGAGTGGGGAAAGTCGCCTTGTGGGCTGCAAGGACGGATGGGGATCTGGGACGGAAAAAATGCTTCGCTACAATCGCCTGGCCCTGGTCCGACCAGAGATAGCGCAGATAATCCCATGCCTGTCGGGAAGTTCCCCGCTTGTCCGCGACCTTGGTCACCACCGCCACGGGAGCGTCTGCGGAGATGCTCATCTTCGGATAGACGATCTCGAACTTGCCGGGATCGATGACCCGGGAAATTTGGAGAGTTTCGCTCTCGAAGGTGAGCAGCACATCGCCAATCCCTTTTTGCACAAAGGTGTTTGTGGCAGCCCGGCCGCCGGTTTCCAGCACGGGGACATTCTTGAAGACTTTCGCCACAAAGTCCTTCACCCTCGCGAGGTCGCCGGAGTATTCCCCGTTCGCCCAAGCCCAGGCAGCCAAGTAGCTGTAACGCCCGTTCCCTGAGGTCTTCGGGTTCGGAATAATCACCGAGACATCACGGCGAATCAAATCGCTCCAATCCCTGATGCTTTTGGGATTCCCCTTTCGAACCAGAAAAACGATCGTGGAGGTGTAAGGCGCACTGCTGTCGGGGAGCAACCTCTTCCAATCCTCTGAAAGCAACCCATCCCGCGCCAGCACGTTGACATCCGTATCCTGGTTCATCGTGACAACATCCGCCTCAAGGCCGTCCAGAACGGCCCGGGCCTGCTTGCTGGAACCCCCATGTGACTGTTGGATTGTGATTTCCTCCCCGGTCTTCTCCTTCCAGTGAGCAGCGAATGCGACATTGTAATCCGTGTAAAACTCCCGCGTCACATCATACGAAACATTCAATATCTCCACCGCATTCATCTCCGGCATGAACGAGAGAAGGAAAGCGGACAGAATAAGCGGCTTTTTCATTAACGATCAATATAGTCGTTATTTCTCGGTGTCAATTTTCCTGCTCTTGGCCGACGCCGTTCTCAACAATCCAATCCATATCCGACTTCCGGACATTGGGGGAACGGCAACTGTCTGAGAACCTGCACAAACCAATCTGCCTGCTCAAGACAGATCTCAGGCGGTCACCAACTCTTTGAGTTCGCTGGATGTTGTGGAGGCGGTTGTATCAACCGCCTGCCCTTCGGAAATCCTGACTCGCTCAGGGCAACCCGGGGTTCGTCACATTCCGATCGGATTGGTCCACTTGACGCGAGGAAAACGGTCGAAATCGCGGTCGTTGGTATGGACGACAGCCCCGTTTTCAAAGGCGTGGGAGGCAATGAGGGCATCCGTCGAGAGGTTGCCGCCAAGTTCCGCAGCCTCCAGAAATTCGAAGAACAGGAAGAGCGTTTCCTGAGTCGGCGCAATCAGCCTCACATGCGGCTGATCAAACCAGAGGGCCACGCGCTTCCTTGCCTGCCGGATCGTCATGGGTGCGGCGCAGACGGAAGGATGGGTCACGAGACGCGTGAATGCGAGGACCACCACCCACGGAACCCCGACCGGCTCATCGCCCGACAGCATCCCCTCCCACCAAGTTCTTGCCTTGGTGTGGTGGGGAGAGGTGGTGTCGTAAGCGTAAATCAGAAGATTGGCATCCGGAACGATCATCGGGACTCCAACTCGTCGTAGAGCTGGTTCATGCTCATCCCCCGATAAGCGGGCTTTACCCCAATCGCGCGGGGTTCGATCCGCGCTTTTCGCCGGGCGGAACCTCGTCCCGTCGCACTCAGCCCGCGCTGGAGCGTTTCTTGAACCACCACCCGAAACGCACGCCGCTCCCGGCGCGAAATCTCCCGCAGGTCCCGCAAGATGGCATCACTGATGTCAATTGTCGTCCTCATGATTGCATCATGATGCAGATTGGTTGTTTGTCAACCGGGCACTGAACTGAAAAAACCCGAAAAATTGCCTTTGTCCCTGCATGGGAAGCCTGCTTGACGGCCAATAAAATCACATTATTGCGATGAAATGAAAACCGCGACCGTGCGCGATTTGCGTTATGATTTTCCGAAAATCGAGGCATGGCTCGCCGGAGGCGAGGAAATCGTGATCACCAAGCATGCCAGGCCGGTGGCCCGGTTGTCGCCCGCCCGCACCGCGCCGAAAGAGAAATTGGCCCCATTGCCGGATTATGATGACTTTCCGGTCAAACTCGATCTCGAACGAGTTTTTTGATGTTTCCGGTCCACCGGACGGTTTTTCCCGAGGCGATTTTTTCTTCGGTTTCATCATCGAGTTTTTTGAGGTTTTTGAATAAACATATGAAAAAAAATAAGGCAGTTCTTTTTACAACAGCAGCTTTAGTATCAGTTTTCATCCTGGGATGCTCAACCGTACCGGATACCCAATCCAACGTTGTCCCGCCAGATGATATTGTACGCATCATGAAACCCGTTGGGTCAGTCCGCGCATACGTGCAAGTGCCCAAATGCACGGGCTGACCCAGGTGGCGCTGGAAGAAACAACACGATGAATTCCTAACCTAACTTCCCCCTGATTTTTTTCTAAGTGACTGCAAATCAGTGAAACTACACGAAAATGTAGCAAGTAATATATCCACAATAATCAAAATAACTGTTGATTGTATTGTTTTATATCT
>Ga0172380_10002470_pt1 | contig 28244 bp, 25 predicted proteins | sample Leawe162metaG_FD_119747 | JGI IMG/M metagenome (GOLD analysis project Ga0172380, IMG submission 119747) | Leachate microbial communities from a municipal landfill in Southern Ontario, Canada - Leachate well 162 metaG | ecosystem: Engineered > Solid waste > Landfill > Unclassified | place... | reverse complement strand
GGCAACGATTCGCCACATTTGAGATTTATTCAATCAAATGACGGGGTTGCGACTTCTGCGCGGCTCGCGCTGATTGCCGCGACAAAGACGGTGATAAAATCGGGACTTGATGTCCTCGGCGTCGAGGCGCCCGATGCGATGCGCTAAAGTCTCGAATCGACGATTTGGTGCGGATCGAATCCGCACTCGATATTGAGGGGTTTCGCAATGTCCTCGCAGAATTCATTTTCGCGGCCGGCCGGGGGAAGGCCAGCTGCAAATCCTGCCGATCAGGACCGCTTGCGCCAGCCCTCCTGGGTCAATCCCCAAGCTCAATCGGGTTATCCACAGCAGCCGGCGAACGCATGGCCACCGCCGCAGCAGCCGCAGGCTCCGCACGATGCCTATGGGCAGCAGACGGGTTACGGCCAGCCGCAGGCGCCGCAGCAGCATGACGATTATGGTCATTGGGGTGCGCTTCAGACCGGTCAGCAAACTGGGCATCAAAACGGGCAGGGCCGCCAGCCAGGCCCGGCTCAGAGCGATCCGTATGCGCCGCAATTCGAACCCTACGTCGCGCCCGGCAGCACGCCTTATGGGCATCAGCAGGCGTCGGGCTACGAGCAACAGTCGAATACGCCGCAATGGCCGGGGCGGGGCGGGGCTCCCGATCCGCGCGGGTTCGATGCCGGTGGCTATGACGGTGCCGGGTATGCGCCATCGCAAGTCGGCCAGGGCGGCGGGTTTGCGGATCCATACCGGCAAGAGAACGAACTCAGCTCCGCCGATTGGGCGGGACAGCCGAGCGAATTCGATCACGATGGTTATCAGCAGCAAGGGCGGGGCAACGCTCTCGGCTTTGCGACCGCTGAGGGTGGCGAACTCGATCCGGCCTATGCCGAGGATGATGGCGAATACGAGGATGAACCCGCGCCGCGCAGCCGCCGGCCGCTGATGGTCATGATGGCCTTGGCAGGAGCCATTCTCGTCGGCGGGGGCATGGCCTACGGCTACAAGAAGCTGGCGTCGTCCGGACCGCAGGGCGAACCGCCGATCGTCAAGAGCGAAGATTTCCCGTCGAAGACCAAGCCCGCCGACGCGGGCGGCAAGACATTCCCGTATTCGGATACGAAGATCATGGGCAGGCTGGGCGACGGCACGTCGTCAGAGCCGGCCGAGGCATCGCCGGATCAGGCGGCTGCCGCGCCCACAGATCGTGCGCAGACCGAGGACGCATCGAACAGCGGCGGTCCGCGCAAGGTTTCGACGCTTGTCGTCGGCCGTGATGGATCGATTCAATCTCCACCGCCCGAGGCGGCTGCACAGGATGCTGGGGTTCCAGGAACGTCGCTCGTCGACGTCTTCGGACAGAACGGACATGGCGCACCGGATCACGCTCGTGACGAACCGCAAGGCCGGCCGAACACGCCGGTCAGCGGTGATGATACGCCGGCTCCAATGAAGAAGGTCGCCGTCACGCCGGTCAAAATCAACGGCGCTTCTGCCGCGAAATCCGCGGCTGCGACGGGCAGCATCGACGGCGCGGCGACGCCTGTACCGACCAAAAAGCTGAAAAAGGTCGCGAAGGCCGAGACGGCCACGACGTCGGATGCGTATTCCGAATCGTCGCCGCCAGTGACGTCGTCCGGCGGTGGTACTGGGTTCGTCGCGGTGCTTGCGTCCGTGCCGCATTCAGCATCGAGCCGCATCGACGCCTTGAAGCGTTTTGCCGACATGCAGCAGAAATATTCGACGGCGCTATCTGGAAAAACGCCGGACATCGCGACCGCCAATCTTGGCGCGAAGGGCAGCTTCGACCGCCTGGTCGTCGGACCGCCCGGCTCGCGGCAGGAAGCCAACAACGTTTGCGCGCAGCTCAAAACTCAGGGCTATTCAAGCTGCTGGGTCACCTCGTACTGATACGCTGCGCAAACCGGAAGTCTTGGATGGCCGTCACGCTCAAATGTGCCGGCCGACTGGCCGTTTTTGCTTCTGGAGCGTCGGGATCCCCGCTGTAACTCGACGTGATTCGCCGCTGCGCGCGGGCCTCGTCTACGGCGAGGCTCGTAGGACATAGTCGGTGCTGCAACCTTTGGCGCACACATCCAGATAGCTGGGCGCTGACTTGCCCTCGTCTGAATCAGTGTAATGTCCGTGATACAGGTCCCGAGAGGGCGCCTTATCGGGACCAAATCCAGACGCAGATGATTGAAACGACGGGACAAGCCGAAACGGGCGCCGAAGCCGCAGGTTCGCCGGACTGGGAAAGCCCGGGCTTGGACGACATGCCGGCTGCGGGCGAGGCGTTTCTCGTCGATATCGAGGGGTTTGAAGGCCCGCTCGATCTTCTGCTGGCGCTCGCCCGGACGCAAAAGGTCGACCTCGCGAAAATCTCCATTCTGGCGCTGGTCGAGCAGTATCTCGTCTTCATTGCCGAAGCGCAGCATTTGAAGCTCGAAATTGCCGCCGACTATCTCGTCATGGCCGCGTGGCTTGCTTTCCTGAAGTCGCGCCTGCTGCTGCCTAAGGACAAGGAAGACCCCGATACGACGTCGGCGGAAGAGATGGCGCAGCGCCTGTCGTTCCGACTGATGCGGCTCAACGCGATGCGCGATCAGGCGGCGACGTTGCTGACCCGCCACCGGCTCGAGCGCGACGTGTTCGCGCGCGGGCGGCCGGAGCGCATCCAGGTGACGCGCGATACGACTTACACAGCGACGATTTACGACCTTTTGAAAGCCTACTCCGAGCAACGAAAGCGGACGATCAAGGTCGTTCACGTCGTCAAGGCGCGGCGCGTCTGGTCGATCAAGGAAGCCCGCCTGCGGCTCGAAAGGCTCGTCGGCGCGACCGTCGGGGATTGGGCCCAGCTCGACATGTTCCTCGACCAGTTTCTGCCGCGCAACGAAGAGGAACGCACGGCGCTTGCGAGTTCTTTCGGCGCGACGCTCGAAATGGCGCGGGAAGGGTTAATCGAGCTTCGGCAGGACGAGCCGTTCGCCCCAATTTATATGCGCAAACGTGAAGCAGGGGCGGAGTGGGAAAAGATCGGCTAGCGCTGCCGGAAACGCCGTTATAAGGGGGGCTTGAAAAGCCATGGTTCCGCCGAGACTGAGTGTCGTGTCGGACAATAGCCGCGGGATTGATGTGATGTCGGCAAACGACGATGCCGATAATGCGCACGAGCGAGCCGTCCCTGACGCGCTAAGCGATCCGGAGGCCGCCGTCGATCGCCTGACGAAGACGGCGCGGCGCGCGAAACTTCGCCGTCTGGAGGCGTTGCTTTTTGCGTCCTCGGAGCCCGTGGATGCGAAATCGCTCACGCGCTGTCTCGATGCCGGCGACGACGTCAATGCGTTGTTGAAAGAGCTTCAGGACGAATACAAGGATCGCGGCGTATCGCTGGTGCGCGTCGCCGGACGCTGGCAGTTCAGGACGGCGGACGATCTTTCCTATCTGCTCGAGCGGCAGCAGAAGGAAGAGCGCAAGCTGTCGAAAGCGGCGCTCGAGACGTTGGCGATCATCGCCTATCACCAGCCCGTCACGCGCGCCGAGATTGAGGAAATACGCGGGGTTTCGACGTCGCCCGGGACGCTCGACGTGCTGATGGAAACGGCGTGGGTCCGCCCACGCGGGCGACGGCGGGCACCAGGCCGGCCGCTGACGTACGGCACGACGGAAACGTTCTTGGTGCATTTCGGGCTCGACGCGATCAAGGATCTACCGGGCCTCGCCGACCTCAAGGCCGCCGGGTTGCTGGATGCCAATCTGCCGCCGAACTTCACGATGCCGGCGCCGACCGATGTCGCGGCCCTGATGCCGGACGAATTGCCCCTGTCCGATGACGGCGACGAAGATGCCGAGGACGACCAGGCGTCGCTGCCGCTCGACGAGGACGAAGGGGAAGCGGACGATGAAAGCGGGCCGCCGACGGAGGGTCAGGCGGACTAGGCGCAATTTGGCGCAGGCTGTTCGTTAACGAGATGGCATCTTGTAAACTTTAACGCGGCTTTCCAAGGTAAGGTCTTGGCAGGACATTCGCGTCGGGCTCATGATCCGAGTTCAGGGCGCTCCTGGCACTGTCTGCGATAAAGTGCTTAACTGCGTGCGGCAACTGCCGCCGAGAGGTTCCTATGGGTTTTAGTGCACAACACTTGCTTCTGTTCCTGATCATCGCCCTGCTGCTTTTCGGGCGCGGCAAGATCTCGGAACTGATGGGCGATGTCGCAAAGGGCATCAAGAGCTTCAAGAAGGGCATGGCCGAGGACGAAGAGGTTTCGCGACCGGCGCCGCGCACGATCGAGAACGAAGCGGCCAATCCCGATCGGACGAAGGTCGGCTGAGAGAGCCTTATGCGGTGCGTTCGCGGCTGATTCCGACAAGGTCATCTCATGTTTGACATCAGCTGGAGCGAGCTTCTGATCCTCGGGGTTGTGACGCTGGTTTTCGTCGGCCCGAAAGAGCTGCCGACATTGATGCGCACGCTCGGAAAATATGCGGGCGTCGTGCGCCGTCACGCGAACGAGTTCAAATCGCAGTTCGACGCCGCGATGCGCGAAGCCGAACTCGAAACGATGCGCGAAGAAGTCGAGAAAATGCAAACCTCGATCAACACCGAGGTGATGCGCGCGACGGCCGATGTCGATGAGGCCAGCAAGCTCGCGCGGGTCGAGCTGCCGTCGACGGCAAATACGATTGCAGCGGAAAATTCTTCCGACATTTCGAAGACACTTGCACCGCCGATGCCGGCGCCGCCGCGCGGGGAGACCTGAGCGATGCTGGAGCGGTTGCCGCCGTCGACGCCGTCGAGTGATGAGCCATCGCGCGACGGACAGGATGACATCGACGCCAGCAAGGCGCCGCTGCTCGATCATCTGATCGAACTCAGGCAACGCCTGATCTGGGCGCTCGCGGCGTTCGTCGTAATGTTTTTCGGTTGCTTCGCGGTCGCGGGGCACATCTACAACGTGCTTGTCTGGCCTTACATGTGGGCGTCCGGCGACGATCACGTCAAGCTCATCGCGACGCACTTTCTCGAACAGATCATGACGCAGGTGAAACTGGCGATGTTCGGGGCGGCGTTCCTGGCGTTTCCCGTCATCGCGACGCAGATCTACAAGTTCGTCGCGCCCGGTCTTTATCGTAATGAGCGCCGGGCGTTTCTGCCTTATCTGATTGCGACGCCCGTGCTGTTCGTCATCGGCGCGATGATGGTCTATTTCATCGCGATGCCGGTGCTGATCCGTTTTTCGATCGGATTGACTCAACACAGCGGCGCGGGCGTTCCGACCATCGAGCTGTTGCCGAAAGTTTCGGAATATCTGTCGCTGATCATGACGCTGATCTTCGGCTTCGGGATCGTGTTTCAGCTGCCCGTCATCCTGACGCTGCTGGCGCGGACCGGGTTCGTAACGTCGGCGATGCTGAAAAACGGGCGGCGCTATGCGATCGTCGCGATCTTCGCGGCGGCGGCCCTGCTGACGCCGCCTGATGCGCTCAGCATGGTGATCATGGCGTTGCCGACGGTTGCGCTCTATGAGCTTTCCATTCTCGCTGTGCGCTTCGTCGAGAAGCGTCAGGCTAGCCCAGGTAATTAGTGCAAGCGATCATCCGCGCCGGGCGCTGCGGGTGGACCGCTCCGCTGGCATCGTATACGACGGCCTTTGACACAGACATCGTGACGAGGCCCGACCGTGTTCGACATCAAATGGATCAGAGACAACGCTGAAGCCTTCGACGCGAGCTTGAAGCGCCGCGGGCTGGCACCGCAGGCGGCTGCGTTGGTCGCGCTTGACGATAAGCGTCGTGCGACGTTGACCGCGCTGCAGGAGGCGCAGTCACGCCGGAACGCGGCCTCGAAGGAGATCGGCAAGGCCAAGGGCGCGAAGGACGAAGCGACGGCAACGCGCCTGATGACGGAAGTTGCGGATCTCAAGGAAACGATCGCCAAGGGCGAGGACGACGAGCGTAAGCTCGATGCGGAGATCAAGGCGGCGCTCGACGTCATTCCGAATCTACCGCGTGCGGACGTTCCGGACGGCGTCGATGAAACGGGCAATGTTGAAGTGCGCCGCGTTGGGACGCCGGCACGTTTTGATTTCGCGCCGAAGCAGCATTTCGAAATCGGTGAAGCTCTGGGCTTGATGGATTTCGAGGCGGCGCAGAAAATTTCCGGCGCGCGGTTCGTCGTGCTGAAAGGTGCGTTGGCGCGGCTCGAACGTGCGCTCGCGAGCTTCATGCTCGATCTGCACACCGGCGAGTTCGGCTACACGGAAGTCAATCCGCCGATCCTGGTCAAGGATCAGGCTGCCTATGGCACGGCGCAGTTGCCGAAGTTCGCGGAAGATCTGTTCAAGACGACGAACGAGAAACTGACGTTAGAAAAAATAGGAGAGTACTTCGAGAAAGTAGCTCTGAGCGATCCCACTACGAATAGAGTTCTTTTGGCATTAGCAGAAAAAGCAATTCGTGAGGGCACTCAGTTCTATCTGCTTCCGACGGCGGAAATTTCGCTGACAAATCTCGTTCGCGAACAGATCATCGACGAAGCGCAACTGCCGATGCGCGTCACGGCCTGGACGCCGTGCTTCCGTTCGGAGGCGGGCGCTGCGGGAAAAGACACGCGCGGCATGATCCGCCAGCACCAGTTCTCGAAGGTCGAGCTTGTCTCGATCACGACGCCCGAGACATCGCTCGACGAGCACGAGCGCATGACGTCATGCGCGGAAGAGGTTCTGAAACGCCTTGGGCTGCCGTTCCGCACCATCGTTTTGTGCACGGGCGACATGGGATTTGCGTCGCAGAAGACCTACGACATCGAAGTCTGGCTTCCGGGGCAGAACGCCTATCGCGAGATTTCATCATGCTCCGTGTGCGGTGATTTCCAGGCGCGGCGCATGGATGCGCGCTATCGGCCGAAAGATGGCGGCAAGCCGGTTCATGTGCATACGCTCAACGGTTCGGGGCTGGCCGTCGGGCGCACGCTGATCGCGGTGCTCGAAAATTATCAACAGGCCGACGGCACCGTCATAATTCCCGATGCGCTCAGGCCTTACATGGGCGGACTTACGAAGATCACGGCGGCCAGGACGGCATGAGCGCGCTTTCAACGTTCGATATTGTCGTAATCGCGTCCGATTTCGAAGACGAAGAGGTGCGCGGCAAGCGCGGCTATCTCATCGGCGAGGTTACACAGACCCAGATCGCCGTCTTCGTCTACGATCTGGAACGCGTCTGGTGCCTGCATCCCGATGACGTGCGGGCGATGGGCGAGCGGGATATCGAGGCTCAGAATTATCGCGGTCCTGTGATCCGCGTGAACAGTCATGGCGAGATCGTCGGTTAGTATGCGCATTCTGATCACCAATGACGACGGCATCAACGCCAAGGGGCTCGAAATCCTGAAGGCGATCGCGCTCGGCATTTCGCCGGACGTCTGGACGGTGGCGCCGGAGACCAATCAGTCGGGTACCGCGCATTCGATGACGCTGCATACGCCGCTGCGCTTGCGCACGATCGACGAGCGCACGCACGCCGTGACCGGGACGCCGACCGATTGCGTGATCATGGCGGTTCGCCACATCCTCAAGGATCAGCCGCCGCAACTCATTCTGTCTGGCGTCAATCACGGTTCGAACCTCGCCGAGGATGTGACGTATTCGGGAACCGTCGCCGCGGCGATGGAAGGCGCGCTGCTCGGCATCCACTCGATTGCGCTGTCGCAGATGATGGGATTCGAGGACGGCGAGCGTCGGGCCATCTGGGATACGCCGCTCGCGCACGCGCCGCAGGTCATCCAGAAATTGCTTGCGCAATCCTGGAATCCGCACGTGCTGATGAACGTCAATTTTCCGGACACGGCGCCGGAGAACGTCGCGGGTATCGCGGTGACTGCACAAGGCATTCGCGATCAGGCGCTGCTCAACATTGACAGCCGTTCCGATCCCTGGGGGACGCCGTATTTCTGGTTCGGTTTTGAGCGGCGCATGTCGACGCTGGTTCCCGGAACCGATCTTGCAGCGATCGCTGAAAATAAAATTTCGATCACGCCGTTAAGTGTCGACCTGACCGATCGGAGCGCCGCCGAGACGCTCGCCGCGCGGCTCGGCTAATCGGTTCTGCGAGATACAACCCGGCCCGCGAAAGTCGCCGGAAAGCCGAAATCTATTCGCGAATAAAGCGCAATTCTCACCTAATGGAATAACCATGGGGCGCTGTTTCACGCGGCGCCTTTCGCAGATCGTTTTTCACTTTCAATCCATGCCGGGTATGCGAGGGGCTCGCAAATCGGCATGTACGCATCGCTACTTCTGGATTTGGGGCAAATCCGGCTGGAAGCGTTTACCGCTCGTTAACCTGTTAAAGGTTAATGGATGGTGCGAGTAGAGGTGCGTACCATGATTAATTGTTTTGGCGTAAGCCACGGCGGGCGTTTCTGCCTCAAGTCCGCAGCGGCGGTATCGACCGTAATTGCCGGTTTCGCAATCGGGGGCTGCAGCGCAGATGTGACGCGCTTCGATAGTGCGTCCTTCAATCTTAACGATCCGCCCGACTCTCGGCCGATCCCATCCCAGTCGATCCGGACCAGCGCCCTGAACGACAGTCCAGGTGTCGCATCGTCGTCGCCGCGCGGCCCTTATGGCGCCGGGGCGTCGTCGGTTCAGGTCGCGGCATTGCCAGATGCCGGTCCGAGCTATCAGCCCGTGCCGTCCTATTCGCCGCCGGCTTATAATTCGCCACCGGCGTACACGCCGCCGGCGCGTTCGTACGATGCCAAGCCGTTTGGGCGTGCGCGTTCCGAAGCCGCGCCGAGCGAGCGGGCCGCGCCGTCTGCGATGGCGAGCGGCGAGGAAATCGTCGTGCAGCCAGGTGATACGCTCTATTCGCTGTCGCGGGCGCATCACGTTTCGCTTGCGGAGCTGATGTCGGCCAATTCGCTCAGCAATCCGAATGTGCACCCCGGCCAGAAATTGTATCTGCCGAGCGCGGGCGGAATGCGGGCAACGCGCAGCAGCGTCGCCGCTGCGAAGGCGGTTGAATCCGCCCGACCCGCACCGGCTCCGCTCGCTGAGCCGCCGCACGATGTCGCCGCGAATTACAGCGCGACGTACACGGTGAAGCCGGGCGAGTCGCTCTACGGCATCGCGCGTGCGCACAACGTGAAATTCGCGGAGCTGCAGCAGGTCAACGGCATCACCGATCCGCGTCGTGTGAAGCCGGGCGTCGTGCTGAAGGTTCCGGGCGGCGCGAGCGCGGCTGCATCCGCATCCGCTCTGGCTTCGCAGCCGGTTCCATCGGCTCCCGCAAGCGTCGCCGACAATGCGCCCCCCGCCGTCGTTCCGCCGCTGGCGGCAACCGAGAAGGGATCGGATATCCCGGCCTACGGTCAGCCGTTGTCAACGCGACCGACGATCATCAACAGCGAACGTCGCGTTGCGGCTTTGGATACCGGCAAAATCAGCGATGCGTCTCCGGCAGCGCCGCCCGCCACTCCGGCGCCGTCGGTCGCTTCGTCGGAACCTCCGGCGAGCATGCCGATCGCCGCTGAGGCCAAACCGGCGAAGGTCGAGCCGCTGAAGCCCGAGCAGAAGGTTGCGCTGGCGGCTCCGGCTGCGGCGTCGGCAGTTGCCGACAGCGTGAAGCTCCGGTGGCCGACAACGGGCCGCGTCATCGCCGGATTTGGCGGACGTCCTGATGGCACGCATAACGACGGCATCAATCTCGCCGTGCCGCTCGGCACCGAAGTCCATGCCGCCGAGTCGGGCGTCGTCGCGTATTCCGGCAACGAGCTCAAGGGCTACGGCAATCTCGTGCTGCTTCGTCACGACAACGGCTGGGTGACTGCGTACGCCCATAACGACGAGCTGCTCGTGAAGCGCGGCGACAAGGTGAAACGCGGTCAGGTCATTTCAAAAGCGGGCAAGACAGGGTCCGTCGATCAGCCGCAGGTTCATTTCGAATTGCGTCAGGGCTCGAGGCCGGTGGACCCGACACCTTACCTCGAAAAACTCTGACGTTCCGTCCTAGCGTGGGGACTAAGCGCTGGCACTGAGGGAAACGGAGGAGCCGGATCATCTGATCCGGCTTCTTTTTTTATTGGCACTTGGCGACTCCGCTTCGCGGAGCTGGCCGCCACAGGGAGCGCGAAGATTAAATCTTGTCGGTCGGTGTCTGCAGGCGACCGGCGAGGTCTTGGACGTACTGCCAGGCGACGCGGCCGGAGCGCGCGCCGCGCGTCGTCGACCATTCGAGCGCGTCGCGTTCGAGTTCATTGTCGTCGATCTTCAGCTTGAAATGTGCGACGTAGGTCCGAACCATCGCCAGATAGTCATCCTGGCTGGCGTTGTGAAATCCGAGCCAGAGTCCGAAGCGGTCCGACAGCGAAACTTTTTCCTCCGTCGCCTCGCCCGGATTGATGGCCGTCGCGCGCTCGTTGTCGATCATGTCGCGGGGCATCAGATGCCGCCGGTTAGACGTCGCGTAGAACAGCACGTTTGTCGGCCGCCCCTCGATGCCGCCCTCGAGAACGGCTTTCAAGGATTTGTAACTCGTATCGTCGTGGTCGAATGAAAGGTCGTCGCAGAAGACGATGAAGCGATAGGGTGCGGCCTTGAGATACGACAGGCAGCGAGGGAGCGAGTCGATATCCTCGCGCTGAATCTCGATCAGTTTCAGTTCGCCGAAGCGGCTCAATGCGTCGGCGTGCGCGGCTTTGACGAGACTCGATTTGCCCATGCCGCGAGCGCCCCAGAGGAGCGCATTATTGGCGGGAAGTCCGGCCGCGAACCGGCGGGTATTATCGAGCAGAATGCCGGCCGTGTGATCGATGCCCTTGAGCAGGGCGAGCGGCACGCGATTGACCTCGGGGACCGGCTCGAAGCGGCCGGGCTCCGCGTGCCAGACAAAGGCGTCGGCGGCTGCGAAATCGGGCGTCTCTACGGCTGGCGGCCCGAGACGCTCCAATGCGTCGGCGATCCGTTCCAGAAGTGGCCTTATTGCTTCAGCGTCGCGCATTTGCCGTCCAGTGGGCTATCTATTGGAAACAGCGTGTTTAATCGCTACATCCACCAATGCCAACGACAAACGGTGCCGCCGCTCTGTGGTTGCAAATGGGCTCCCGGACACTATAGTCCGCCCGAATTTGATTGAGCGCTCCCCTGAGCCTAACGGGCCCGGGGCAAGGGTGTTTTTCTCCAGTCTCATCCAGAGGATCCTACCAGCCGATGTTCACGACACCCGCATTTGCGCAAGCCGCCGCCGCAAGCCCCTTGGAGCCCTTCGGCGGTCTGCTGATCCCGATGCTGCTGATGCTCGGCATCTTCTATTTTTTCCTGATCCGTCCGCAGTCACAGCGCGCCAAGGAGTTGCGTGAGCGCGTCAACTCCGTCCGCCGTGGCGATACGGTCATCACGTCGGGCGGTATGGTCGGCAAGGTGCTGAAGGTTTCCGATGCGAGCGATGAAATCGAGGTCGAACTCGCGGAGAACCTTCGCGTGCGGGTCGTTAAGGGCACGCTGCTCGAAGTTCGTTCCAAGGGCGAACCTGTCAAAGACGCAACGTGATTTAAGTCGCGATTGCATGCGACTATAGCGGGCGGTCCTCGCGCCACCCTGCCTTGCCCGCACATTTAAAGATTCGAGACCCTTGCCATGCTACACTTCACTCGCTGGAAAGTCTTTGCAACCCTGCTGACTTGCCTTGCAGGCTTGCTCTTGGCGCTGCCGAACTTCTTTTCGAAAGAAACGGTGCAGTCATGGCCGTCCTTCATGCCGAAACAGCAATTGACGCTCGGCCTCGACCTGCAGGGCGGCGCGCATCTGCTGCTCGCCATGGACCAGGACGAAATCAAGAAGGATTGGATCAACAATCTGCGCGATGAAGCCCGCAAGGAGCTTCGTGACGCGAAGATCGGGTTCACGGGCATCGGCACTCAGGGCTTGACGCAACTTGTCGTCAAGCTCGCGAAGCCGGAAGAACAGGACGCCGCGCTCAAGGCGCTGAACAAGGTCAGGCAGCCGATCGGCAACGCGCTGCTTGGAGCAGGCGCCTATGACGTCGAAGTTTCTTCTGGTTCCGAACCCGGGACCATCGTCATCAAGGAAAGCGACGCGGGACTCCGGCAGCGCGTCGCCAATGCGGCGTCCGCCTCGATCGAAACCATCAACCGGCGCGTCAATAACCTTGGAACCTCGGAATCGACGATCGTGCGCCAGGGCGCCGACCGCATTCTCATTCAGTTTCCGGGTCTCAAGGACACGACCGATCTCAAGAAGCTGATCGGCGAGACGGCCAAGCTGACCTTTCACGAGGTGCATGCGTCCGTTTCGGCTGAAGAAGCCAAAATGACCAAGGTTCCGACGGGCTTCAAGGCCTATCCGGGCGACAAGGGCGAAGGCGGCGGCGAGTTCCTGCTGCGCGAACAGCCGGTCGTGCAGGGCGCGGACCTCGCCGACGCACAGCCGGGGTTCGACAGCCGCAATGGCGAGCCGGTCATCAACTTCCGTTTCAACCAGATCGGCGCGCGCAAGTTCGCGAACTTCACTAAGGATCACGTCGGCCGGCCCTTCGCCATCGTGCTCGACGACAAGGTGCTGTCCGCGCCGGTCATCCGCGAGCCCATTCTTGGCGGCTCTGGACAGATATCGGGAAGCTTCACGGTCGAAGGCACGAACACGCTCGCGGTTCAGCTCCGGTCGGGTTCGCTGCCGACGAAGCTCACGATCGTAGAGGAACGGACTGTCGGTCCTTCGCTCGGCGCCGACTCGATCTCTGCCGGTAAGCTTGCCGGCGTCGTCGGCGGTCTCGCGGTCGTCGTTCTGACAATACTATATTACGGCACCTTCGGAATTTTCGCCTGCGTCGGTCTCTTCGTTCACTTGATCCTGACGTTGGCTTTAATGACGATGATCGGTGCGGTGTTGACGCTGCCTGGCATTGCGGGCCTCGTGCTCGGCGTGGCCATGGCCGTCGACGCCAACGTTCTCATCTACGAACGTATTCGCGAAGAAATACGGGTCGGCAAGATGCCCATATCGGCGATCGATGCCGGGTTCCAGCGCGCTTACGTGACGATTCTCGATAGCCAGCTGACGACGCTTGCTTGCGCCATCATCATGTTCTGGCTTGGCTCAGGTCCGATCCGCGGCTTCGCCGTGACGCTGTCCATCGGCATCATCACCTCGATTTTCGCTTCCGTGACCGTCGTGCGATTGCTGATCTCGTATTGGCTCAAGGCTCAGCCCAAGGGCCGTGCGATCTACGTTCCCGTCTAGGAGACCTACCCCGTGCTTATGAGATTGATTCCGGTCTTCAAGGGTTTTGACTTCTTTCCTCACGACCTGAACCTGCCCTTTATGAAGGTCAAAGGGCCGGCGCTGGCGCTATCCATCATCGCGATAATGGCGTCGATCGCGCTGATCGCAATTCATGGTCTGAACTACGGCGTCGACTTCAAAGGCGGCTCGCTGATCGAGCTCAAAACCAAGAGTGGCGCCGCCGATATCAGCGCGCTGCGTGAAAAACTGAACGGCATCGGCGTCGGTAACGTCCAGATCCAGGAATTCGGCAGCCCTGACGACGTGCTCGTTCGCCTCGAGGAACAGCCGGGTGGAGAACTGGCGCAACAGGCGGCCTTGAAGAAAGTCACCGATGCCACGTCGGAGAATTACGTCGAGCGGCGTGTCGAAGTTGTCGGGCCTGCGGTATCGAGTGAACTGCGCATGACCGGCTTCATCGCCGTCGCCGCCGGTATCCTCGCTATCGTGGCTTACGTCTGGTTCCGTTTCGAATGGCAATTCGCGCTGGGCGCGGTGCTGGCGCTAACGCACGACGTCATCGTGACGATGGGTATTTTTGCGCTGTTCCAATTCGAATTCGACCTATCGACGGTCGCGGCGCTGCTGACCATTCTCGGCTATTCGGTGAACGATACGGTCGTCGTGTCGGACCGTATCCGCGAGAACTTGCGCAAGTTCAAAAAAATGGAGCTTAACCAACTTCTGAACCTGTCGATCAACGAAACGCTGTCGCGCACGATCCTGACCGGCATGACGGCGCTCGCGGTGCTGATCTCGCTCTATGTTTTCGGCGGCGAGGTGATCCGGAACTTCAACCTCGCGATGCTGCTCGGCGTCGTGATCGGAACCTATTCGTCGATCTTCATCGCGGCTCCGTTGCTCGGCTATCTCGGCGTCAAGCGCGACTGGAGCGATCTGGCGGCGAAGGCGGTTGCCGCGACGAAGTCGAAAGCCAAGGCCTAAGGCCGCGAGGGGAGCGGCGCTGCTTCGATGGAAACAGCTCCCCGCTATCCTTACGAGGCCGCCGTCACCGCCTATGGCAACGGCGGCTTTCGCTTCGCGGACATGAGCCATCGCGGCTCGATCTTGTGCCTGCCGAACGGCGTTTTCGCCTGGAGCGCGACGGCGGCCGCCGACTTTCGCGCGGCTGACTTCGATTTCGTTCTCAGCTCCCTTGAGCCGCCGATCACGCTGTTGCTCGGGACCGGCACGGAGCAGGTGTGGCCGTCGCCGGAGATCTACGAGGCGTTCGCGAAGGCCAATATTGGGCTCGAACCGATGTCGACGGGCGCGGCGGCCCGCACCTACAATATCCTGGTCGCGGAAAAGCGGCGAATCGCGGCCGCGCTGCTCGCGGTTCCCTGATCTCGAGGTTTTGGAGCAGCCCGTGCGCGAGCCCCAAGAAGCAACCGCCAATATCGATGCCGTGCGTTTGAGCGCGCGCCTCAACGCGCCGGATCGCTATTACGCCGCGCTGTTCGCTCCGGCGGCTGTTCGGGACGATCTGATCGCGCTGGCGGCGTTCGATGGCGAAATCGCACGCATCGGGCAAATTATCACCGACGCGGCCCTCGGGGAAATCCGCGTCGCGTGGTGGCGGGATGCGCTGCTCGGTAGTGAACGACCTGCTGATCTTACCGGCAATCCCGTGCTCGATCAATTTGCCGATGTCGTGCGGCGTCACCAGCTCTCGCATGCGGCGCTGGACGCCTATTTCGAAGCTCATATGGCGGCGCTTTTCGCCGATCCGCCGGCTGACGATGCGGCTATGGACGAGAGCTTTCGTGCGATCGACGGGACGCCCCTCGCATTCGCGCTGCAAATTTTGCACGGGCCGCTCGACGCTGGTGCCAACAATTTGATCGCTGCGGCGAGCCGTGCGAGCGGACTGACACGGGTCGCGCGGACTCTTCCCAATTCCCTTGCCGCAGGGCGAACGCCGTTGCCGGAGGCGCGCGTTCCAACGCCGCCGGACACAGACTGGCGGCCGCAGATTGCATGGCTGGCCTGCGAAGCTCGGGCATCCCTGGCATCGGTCAGGAGCGGCCACAAGGGTAAAGCGCGGGCTTTTACGACGGCGCTTTTACCTCTTGCCCTCATCGAGCCCTATTTTCGCGCTTTGCAGAAGCCTGGATACGATCCGAGCCGTGACATCGTGGATATCGCACCGCTCGCTCGTTTGTGGCGCATTGCACGCGCGCATTGGACCGGAACGCTTTGATACGCGTTCGTCTGACGACCAAGCGAAGGGGGCAGATGATTTCTCGCTGGCAAACGACACCGCGCCGCGTCGCGGTCACGTCGCTTTTGTTCATCGCCATTGCAGGCCTTGCCGCGGTTGCGGCGCCCGAGCGCGCGGAGGCGACAGCCACGATTGCCTGGCGCGTCGAAAACCCGTTCCGCTTCTTCACCAATCCGCGAGATACCGAAGTCCATCGCCAGGTTTATCGCTCGCTTGGACCTGATCAGCGCGCCATGCCTGTTCTTTCCGGAGAGCGTGCGCTTCAAAGCACCGATGCCGATGGCTGGGCATCGTCGATGTATCGCAAGACGTGCTGGAACAATAACCGCTTCAAGTGCGATGCCTACGAAGACTACATCAACCCGACGAGCCACCCGGTCATCTTTCGCGTCGAAGGCATTGACGATGCCAAGATGCTGTCCTGCACATGGCTGACAGCTCCGCGCGGACCGGAGACGCCGCGCGGCGAAGCGCAAACCCAGCCTTGCAGCGAACCGGCGCGCTTCGTTATTCCATATCCGAATGGCGCGGTCATCAGCCTCGAGATTGGCGGTTTGGAAGTTGCGAAGGCCGATGTCCGCGTGCGCGATATTCTGGTCGCGGGAATGGGCGACAGCTTCGCGTCCGGCGAAGGCAATCCTGATCTCGCGGTTCGCTTCTCGCGCGAACGCTCGGCCGACTACTCGACTGTCGGCCTCTATAGCGGCTTGACCGGCTATCCGGCGCGGGTTGGTCCGTGGCGCGACCTTGGAGACAAGCAGTTCATCAAGGCGAACGCGCGCTGGCTCGATCAGGCTTGCCATCGCTCGCTCTATTCGGAGCAGTTGCGCACGGCGTTGCAGCTCTCGCTCGAAGATCCGCATCGCGCGGTGACGTTCGTCGGCGTGTCGTGCGCGGGCGCGGAAGTCACCGATGGGCTGTTCCTGCGCTACAAAGGCAACGAGTGGGTTCCCGATCCTCCGCGCTATTCGCAGATCTCGGCGCTTGCGGAAGCGCAGTGCGGCGCCAACGCGACGCAGCAGGCCGATGTGCCGGAGGCCTATCACATCAACGGGCAGGTGCCGGAGCTCAAGGATCTCATTCTGCGCAAATGCCCGCAGGGATCGGCGCGCAAGATCGATCTCGCTCTGGTTTCGATCGGCGGCAACGACATCGGCTTCTCGCGTCTGCTTGCGAACGCGGTTCTGTCGAATGAATCGATCCTGCGCGAGCTTGGCGGCTGGCTCGGAGAAGTGCATGGCGAGGCCGAGGCCTCATCGCAGCTCAAGCACCTCGGCGCGCGCTACAAAGCGCTCAACCGCGCGCTGCATAACATTCTCTACATGCCCTGGGATCAAAGCGATCGCATCCTGCTCGTCGCATATCCCGGCATGGCGCTCGCGGGTGATGGCAGCGAGACCTGTGGCAGCGGCAATGCCGGCATGGAAGCCGTTCCGGATTTTCAGCTCGATTCAGTGAAGCTTCGACTGGGGACGTGGTTTGCAGATAAACTTCATCGCCAGATGCGCGACAGCGCCTACGAATATGGCTGGACGTTTGTCGAGACGCACCGGCGTGCCTTCATTGGTCGCGGCATCTGCGCGGGCTTGAGCGTCGCGGGTGTCAGCCAGGTCGACGATCTGCGTCTGCCGCGCAAGGTCGACGGCGCGTGGGTGCCCTACAATCCCGCCGACTATCTTCCGTATGCGTCTCGCCAGCGCTGGTTCCGGACGCCAAACGACGCGTTCATGACGGCGAATTTTCACGTTGCGGCTGGAATGCTGACGAAGGTTTTGAAGATCGAACCGTTCGCGCCGTTCCAGCTGTTGCTGGCGTCCACCTACTCGGGCGCGTTCCATCCAACGGCCGAAGGCCAGGCGGCGATTGCCGACGCGGTTGTCGAGAAGGCGCGTTCCGTGCTCGCGAAGTATGGCGAAGGCCCCGACGGCGACGCATCCTATCTTTCGTCGATCAAGCCCGATGAGACGCTGCCCGCGCCTGTCGACGAGCCGGGACGTGAGATTCCGGACGTCAAGGCAGTGATCACGACCCCGGCGGCGGGTGCGCCGGCATTCGTCGTCGAACCCGAGAGCCGTGGCGTGAAGGCCGTCGTGTCAGGACCTGATGACGTGCAGGTTGGCGTCATGCCTCAGAGCGGGCAGCCGCAGTCCGGCGCGCCGCCGCCCGATCTGAATTCCGCCGCACCCGTGAGTGGAGCCGCATCATCCGCGCCGGTGCCTGTGCCGATGCCTCCAGCCGGAGGTGGCGCGGATGCGCATGCCGTCGGCAGCGAGCCTCTTGCGCCGCCGCAGGCCGTTGCCGCGCCGAGCGCGGTTGCAAAACCCGATACAGGTTTAGGCGAGGCGAAAGACTTGCTAGAGCCTCAGAATATCGAAGTGCCGTTGCCGGTCGCTGGGACGGAAGCTCCGGCACCGGGCACGAAGGCTCCGGCGGCGGACGCGGCCGCTGTGCCTGCATCGTCAGCGAGCGGTGAAGCGCCGACTGGAGCACTTCCGGAAACGGCGATCCGGCCATTCGCGCCGGCGAGCGGAGCTTCGCCTTAGGCGGATTGCCGGGCGCTGTGCGCGGCGTTTGCGTCGAGCCAGCGCGTGAGATCGGCGATCGCGCGGCGCGACATCGCGCGTTTTTTCTCGCGACCACGTTCCGGGCCTTTGAGGCGAGCGCCGTTCTGGTCATGCGTCGGCGTCTGCGCGAGATCGGGCAGCAGACCGTAATTGATGTTCATCGGCTGGAACGACCGCGCTGACGAGCGCTCTTCGTCCTCGCTCACGAGATGTCCGCCGGTAATGTGATCGAGCAGTGCGCCGAGCGCCGTCGTCGCGGGCGGAGCATCGGTCTCGTGTCCGAGTACCTGGGCCGCCGCGAAACGACCGGCCAGCAAGCCCATCGCGGCGCTTTCGACGTAACCTTCGACGCCCGTGATCTGTCCCGCGAAACGCAGACGCGGGTCGGCCTTCAGACGCAGTGAGCGATCGAGCAGCTTTGGCGAATTGAGGTAGGTGTTGCGATGCAATCCGCCGAGCCGGGCGAATTCGGCGTTCTCCAATCCCGGTATCGTGCGGAAGACGCGCACCTGATCGGCGTGCTTCAGCTTCGTCTGGAAGCCGACCATGTTCCAAAGCGTTGCGAGCGCGTTGTCCTGGCGAAGTTGCACGACCGCATGGGGCCAGCGTCCGGTGCGCGGATCGTCGAGGCCGACAGGCTTCATCGGCCCATAGCGCAGCGTGTCGCGGCCGCGCTCCGCCATCACTTCAACCGGCAGGCAGCCATCGAAGTAGGGTGTCGAGGCTTCCCATTCCTTGAATGAGGTTTTCTCGCCGGCGAGCAGCGCGTCGATGAAAGCTTCGTACTCGGGCTTCGTCATTGGGCAGTTCAAATAATCGGCGCCCGTGCCGCCGGGACCGGCCTTGTCGTAACGCGACTGGAACCATGCGATCGACGTGTCGATGCTGTCGCGATGAATGACCGGTGCGATGGCATCGAAGAAGGCAAGCGAGTCTTCGCCGGTCAGTTTGGCAAGCGCGGCGCTGAGCGCGGGTGACGTCAACGGGCCTGTCGCAATGACGACGTTCGCCCAATCGGCGGGTGGCAAGCCATCGATTTCGCCACGAACGATCGTGACGAGAGGATTTTCGGAAAGGCGCGCGGTGACTTCGGCGGAAAAGGCGTCTCGATCGACGGCGAGTGCGCCGCCCGCAGGCAGCTTGTGCTTGTCGCCCGCGGCCAGGATCAGCGAACCCGCCCGGCGCATTTCCTCGTGCAGGAGGCCGACGGCGTTATTCTCCCAATCGTCCGAACGGAATGAGTTCGAGCAGACGAGTTCCGCGAATCCATCCGTTTTGTGCGCGTCCGTTCCGCGCGTAGGCCTCATCTCGTGCAGCACGACCGGAACGCCGGCTTGGGCGATCTGGTGCGCGGCTTCCGATCCGGCAAGGCCGGCGCCGATAACGTGAATGGTGGCGGAATTGGTCATATGCACAGGACTTCCACAGCTTGCGAATCGCTCCGCTGCGTGGCGGTTTGAGGCGAATCGTTCGAATGCTAAGCGAGATCGATGAGGGGCGGCCGGCGCTCCCTACGGGTACTTAAGCGGGGCGGCATGGGCTTGCAACGGGTTCTCTGTTTGGTGTCGCTCGCAGCAGCGCTGGGCGCCTGCACGCACGAGCGTAATGGGCCGGTGAGCGATCACTATGCCGATTTCCAGGTCGACGCGCCGAACAAGAACACGGTGTCGGTCTGCCACGCCTATACTTGCAAGATGCGGACGAAGTTCAGATTTACCGACGCCGACATCGACGAACTCAAGGCGATCTTCAAGAAAGTCAAAAAGGGAGATACGGCGGTCGAGGAGCGCCGCGCCGTCGCCTATGCGGTCGGCTGGATGGAAACGCGGGTCGGCAAGGCCATTGGGACGGACAAGGATCGTCCGGGAATGGACTTCGAGGCGTCTGGCGATCCCACGCAGATGGATTGCGTTGATGAATCGACCAACACCACGAGCTACATGCTCGTCATGCAAAACAACGGCCTTATCAAATACCATACCGTCGGCACGCCGTTCTCGAAGGATCAACTCTGGAAGGGCGTCGCGGGCTGGACGCACTGGACGGCGGTCTTGAAGGAAACGTCGAACGGCCAGCGCTGGGCCGTCGACAGCTGGATCTATGCGAACGGCGAGAACCCCGCTGTCGTCGAAGTCGAGAAGTGGTACATCAAGGACCTCGACAGCTTGCCGGTCGCGGCGAAGTAGCCGGCCGAAATCAGCCGCCCACCACGAAGTCGTAGACCAGCTTGGCGTTGAGCGCGATGATCAGCACAGCGATCAGGATAGCCATCGCCGTCAGCCAGCGCGGAGATACGAGCGCTCCCATTTTCGTTCGGCTGGCGGTGAACTGGACGAGCGGCACGATGGCGAACGGCAGTTGCAGGCTCAGGACGACCTGCGACAGGATCAGGAGCTTGCCGGTTTCGGCTTCACCGTAAAACAGCGTCACGCCGGCCGCGGGAACCAGCGCCACCATGCGCGTTACGAGGCGGCGGACCCATGGCGCCAGCCGGATTTGCAGGAAGCCTTCCATGACGGCCTGGCCCGCTAGTGTCGCCGTCACCGTTGAATTCAAGCCGCAGCAGAGGAGCGCAACGCCGAACAACGTCGGCGCGATGGCGGAGCCAAGCAGAGGATGAAGAAGCGATTGCGCCTGGCCGAGTTCGGCGACATCCGTCTGGCCGGTCTTGTAGAAAGTCGCCGCCGCGAGGATCAGGATCGAGGCATTGATGATCAGCGCGAGGCATAGCGCAATGGTGGAATCCCAGGTCGCGAACTTCAGGGCTTCGCGTTTTTCTTCCGTCGTTTCGCCATAGGCGCGCGTCTGCACGATCGCGGAATGCAGGTAGAGATTGTGCGGCATGACGGTCGCGCCGAGAATGCCGAGCGCCAGATAAAGCATGTCGGGATTGCGGATGATGTCGGTCGTCGGCGCGAAGCCGCGGATGACGGCGCCCCATTCGGGGTCCGCGAGCGCGATCTGGACGGCGAAGCAGATCGTGATGACGCCGAGCATCGTTACGATGAAGGCTTCGAGGTAGCGGAAGCCGAGGCGCTGCAAGAGCAGCACGACGAACACGTCGAGCGCGGTGACGAGCACGCCGATTTCGAGAGGCAGTCCGAACAGCAGATTGAGGCCGATGGCGGTGCCGATGACTTCGGCGACATCGGTCGCGATGATCGCGGTTTCGGCGAACAGCCAGAGTGGAAACGACGTCCAGCGTGGATAGCCGTCGCGGCAAGCCTGCGCCAAGTCGCGGCCTGAACCGACCGCAAGGCGCGCGCAGAGCGCCTGCAGGATGATGGCCATGATGTTGGACAGCAGCGCAACGAAAAGCAGCGTGTATCCGAATTTCGATCCGCCGGCGATCGACGTCGCCCAATTGCCGGGGTCCATGTATCCGACGGCAACCATGTATCCGGGGCCGAGGAAGGCGGCAAAACGGCGCCATGGCGTCCCTGTTCGTGTGACCGAGACGGTTCCGTGGACGTCCGCCAGCGAGCGGTCGGCAAGTTCGCTGCGCCAGTTGGCGGACCACGATGCCGGAGCCTTCGGCGCTATCGCTGCATCAGATTTCACGTCCATTGCCGTGGGAGGTTCCTATTCGCAAATGACAATCATTTGCAACTGAGATTGGAGGAACGGCAACTTCCCGTCAAGCGGACGCGACAACACGTCAGACGGGAGCGGGGGATAAACGCGGCAGGGAGGGTCTGTCCAACCACCGATCAAGCGTCGATCCTGCGGAATTTCGAGGTATCGGCCGTCAGTGTCAGGCATTCGCCGGCAGCGGTGCGGTCGAGAGGCTGGCCAAAACACATTTGTCATGGCTTCATTTATGAAGGCTTCATCTGTCATGACTTGAATCTTCAGGGCTTCAATCGGCGGCAATCGCCATGCTCCCGCCTGGACGAGAGGCTAAATGATGTGCACGCCGGACAAGGTTCGACATGTGGGCTCCCTATAAGAAGCGTCTGGTACGTGATCTCGACCGCTGGGAGGCCAACGGATGGCTGACGCGGGATGGGCACACCGCGATCCTCTCCGAGGTTGCCAGCAGCGGGCCGATCATCAGTCTGGCATCGGCGCTCGCCATTCTCGCCAGCGTGCTGTTCTGGTTCGCGGCAATATCTTTCGTGGCGGCGAATTGGGAGGAGGTGCCACGTCTCGCGCGCCTCTCTCTACTGCTTGCGTCGATCTGGGCGGGATACGGCACGGCCGGGTGGCTTGCGGCTCGCGGACACGCGGCACTTGCCGACGCGGCGATCTTGTTCGCGTTGGCGATGTTCGGCGCGAGCATCATGCTCATCAGCCAGATGTATCATATCGACGGCAATCCGACGGACGCGCTGTTGATGTGGTGGATCGCGGCATTGTTTGCCGGCGTCCTATTGCGTTCTAATCCGGCGCTGGCATTGGCGATGGTGCTTGTCTGCGTGTGGTCCGGCATGGAGGTGGCGCAGAGCAACGCTGTGCATTGGCCGTTCCTCATCGGCTGGGCGGCTGTGACCGCAGCTTTCTTCTGGCAACGCTGGTTGCCGGGCTTGCATCTTTCGGCGCTGGCGATGACGATTTTCATCATTTCGCTCGGCTATCTGCTCGGGCGTGGGCATGAGCACGCCGCCGTCGCCATCATCGGAATGCTCATTGCCGCAGCCGCGATCGGAATAGAAAAAGCCTTGCCGGACTACGATCACGTCGCCGCGCCGATCCTCGCCTATGCGATGGTCATTGCGTTCGCGGGGCTTTATGCGCTGCAATTTTTCGAACACACGTCGCTCGGAACGCTCATTGCGCTCGCGGCGCTGACGCTGGTGCTGCTGCTCGGCGCGATCAGCTATGGCCTCGCGACGGGAAATCGCGGCGTGCTCTGGCTCGGCTACATCGGGTTTTCGCTGGAGGTCTTATCGGTTTACGGGAAAACGGTCGGCACCATTCTCAACACCTCGTTGTTCTTCCTCGTTGCGGCGCTGCTCGTCGCGGCGCTCGCTTACATGGCGCTCCGGATCGCGCAGCGCGGGCGCAGCCGCATGGAGGAGGCTTCGGCATGAACCGCTCGTCGCGCTATTTCTGGCCGTTGCTGATCCTCGTCGCGTTGGTGCAGACGGCGGCGCTGTTCAAGATCGTCTACGACAAGGACCGGCTCATCAAAACGGGCCGCGAGATCACGATGCCGGTCAAGCCGCTCGATCCGCGCGATATCTTCCGCGGCGATTACGTGACGCTCGGCTACGACATCTCGACGTTGAGCACGGCGCAGGCGCCGATCGGAAACGTCGACAAGTTCCCCATAGGCTCGGCGGCGTATGTGACGGTCGCTCCGAATCCGGCTGGCGGCTGGGCCGTCACCTCGGTCTCGCCCGAGTTTCCGAAGGCGGTGTCGCCAGCCGACGTTGTCTTGAAAGCCCGTGTCGATCGTATTTGGCAGGGTCAGACGTCGTCCGACAGCACCATCAGTCTCAGATATGGCATCGAGACCTATTTCGTGCCCGAAGGGACGGGACGGGCGCTCGAAAGCAAGGTCCGGGAGCACAAGATCGACGCCATCGTGGCTGTCGGGTCCGACGGAAGCGCGATGCTGAAGGGACTCGTCATCGACGGCGAGCGGCACGTCGACCCGCCCCTGCTTTAGTGCTTCTGGCGCGCCTCGCTGGCTGCTATGAGCCCTTAAAATCCATATCAGGGAGATGAACGTGACAGTCCAACGCTACGAATCTTCAGCAGTTTATTCCAAGGTCACCGAGGCGAACGGCTTCGTCTTCACCGCCGGCGTCATCCCGACCGACCTGTCACGTGACGTCGAAGGACAGACGGCCGAAGTTCTTATTGAGATCGACCGGCTTCTGGCGCTCGCCGGCACCGACAAGTCGAAAATCGTCCAGGCGACGGTCTGGCTCAACGACATTCGCAATCGCGACGGCATGAACAAAGCCTGGGGCGCCTGGCTCGGCGGCAAAGATGCTCCGGCGCGCGCCTGCGTCGAGGCCAAGGTCATCGATCCGCGGATGCTGGTCGAAATCTCGGTCGTTGCCGTAAAATAAATCGTTCGCCCAGACGTATGATTGCTTTTCAGCCGCCGGGTGAAATATCCCGGCGGTCTTCTGTGCCCTGTTTGCCGCTTTCCAATATTTTTCTCGTGCGGAATTGACGAGAACCCTTCGAGCCGACTCTTGAATCTGCAAGAAGTCGCGCTGGGGTTTGCCCCATAGTCGTTTTCGGGGGGTCGATAATGACCAAGACGGGATGCGTTAAACGGGGGCTCGCGGCCGCCGTTCTGGTTTTGCTTTCTGCGCCGGTAATGGCGCAGGAAGTGGCGGACATTCACGAGCAGCGCCGTGAGCGTGGCTCGGTCTGCTTCACGGATCACTACCATTACGGTTCGAGTTCTGGACTGGCGAGCAAGAAGGCCGCGCAAGCTGCCGCGATCAGGTCCTGGGCCGACTTCGTCAATTTCGAATACGGCGGCGCTTGGACCAGCTGGGCACGGTCGGGCACCAAGAGCGTCAAGTGCTCGCAAGCCGGGATCGGCGGTTCGTGGAGTTGCGACGTCAGCTCGCGCCCCTGCCGCGGCGGACGCTGAGCACGACACTTCGACTGCCGGAATAGATCTGTGAAGGGCTGGCGCTTCTGCGCGCGGCCCTTCGCTGTTTTTTATCGTCCGGTGAAAATGCGCGATAGAAACCGGCGCGCCAGCGATGCCAGCCAGCGGATCAGAAAGAGCTGGATCATCGTGCCGATGACTCCGCGATTCGATCCCAGAACTTTGCCGAAGATCGAGCGAATGATGTCCTCGAGCGAGCCACCGCCTCCTGGGACCTGCTGACCGCCGCGCCGGATGATATCGGGCAGCCTCTGATAAGGATCGTCATCGTCTGGCTGCGGGTAGGAGCGCCCGGATTTCCGGCCGAGACCCGGAATATTGTCACCTGGAATTGGGAGCGGTTGCCCGGCATCGATCGGACCTCCGGGAGATGGCCGTGGCGCCGATTGGCTGTTGCCCGACGCCCAATCATTGGCGGAACCGGCGGGCGGCAGCGTATCTCCAGGTAAGCGGAGCGGGCCGCCGCCGGCGATGGCGAGGCCAGGCACGCCGCTGACGACTTTTTGCAGTGCGGGTTGCGACTGTCGCTGCAATTCCGCGATCAGCAGGTTGGCGACCGCGGGAAGCATCTTCTCGACCGTGCCCGCTTCGAGGCTGGAACTGGATGCCGTCCGCGCCGCGATTTTTCGACTGACGTGCTTGCTGCCGATCAGGACGTCGAGGATATGATTTCCGCTGTCGACGGCATCGGGCGAGGCAAGCGTTTGAGAATCGGACAGCGCCGCTCCGGCGGCCGGGTTCGTCACGAGAGCGGCAACATCCGCGACGCCGCCGCGGTTAAGCATGCGTCGTTGAATGCGTGCCTCTAGCTCATTGGTCAGCGCGTTAACGGCTTGACTGGCCTTGTCATCATCGACGTCAAAAGCTTGTGCAACTTTATCGACAAGGCGTTGCCCATCGGGACTTTCTAAGCTTGCGGCAATTGTCATGGCAGCCTCACGCTCCGGCGTCATATCTCCACGGGATGCCTAGCACGGGTTATCGTGTCTGACAGCTATTCTCGCGGACAGGTATCGTCTCCGGGACGATAAGGTTAGCCTTCTAAAATGCATGTCTGTATTCATTGGCGGTTCATACTTTGAGGACTCTACTTCGCGTAGGTTGAGAGACGGCAAAGCTCATACGCGTCGTGCAACTTCGACTTCGTCTGGAAGTTAGAATTCCGTGGGTTGAGCGTCCGCTTGACGGATGCCGAATGTGGAGAGTCTCATGCGCAAACTCATAATGTCATTATCCGTTCTCGGCGGACTTCTGTTTGCCGGGACGTTGCCCGCTCCCGCGCAAGCGGCGGCCGGTCTAACGGTGACGAAGGTCGCGAGCCCGGGCATCGCGACGGAAGCTCGCTGGCGCCACCGCCATTGGCGGCATCGCGGCTGGGGACATCGCGGCTGGCGGCACCATCGCCGATGGGGGCGTTTCGGCTTCGGCTGGCCATACTACGGGTACGGTTTCTATTCGCCCCGCACTTATTACTACGGCGACGGGTACTATCCCTATCGCAGCTACGGCTGGCGGCACCGTCACTGGCGCAACTATGGATGGGGCGGTCACCGCGGATGGCGCCATCACCGTGGTTGGGGACATCGCGGGTGGGGCCACCACCGCGGATGGGGCCACCGTGGATGGGGGCGTCGCCATCGCTAGCGGGGTCTAAGTTTCCTCAGAATCACGTTTTAATTCTTCGAACTTAAGCGGCTCGCCGGTCTTTTCCGTGCGGGCCGCTTTTTTGATGCGAAATGCCTAGAGTGCCTGAGTTGCAACGCAGCAGCACTTTTGGCATGGTCCGCGCGACTTTCAGCAGGCGAGTCTGCCTAGAGAGCGAAGATGGGTCCGCCATCCCGGCGGGACCTGCTTGCACGAACAATAATAAGCGGGGCTAAAAGGACCACTCCATGACCAATATACTTTGGGGGATCATCGCCTGCGGGGCGTTGGCGATCCTTTATGCGTTCATCACCTCGAGGGCCGTGCTCAGTGCCGATCAGGGTAACGCACGGATGCAGGAAATTGCGGCCGCCGTGCGCGAAGGCGCGCAGGCCTATCTTAGCCGTCAGTACCGGACGATTGCGATCGTCGGCGTTGTCATCTTCATTCTCGCGTGGCTGCTTCTTGGACCGCTACAGGCGTTCGGGTTCCTGATCGGCGCCGTGCTGTCGGGGCTTACAGGCTTCATCGGCATGAACGTCTCGGTGCGCGCCAACCTTAGGACGGCGCAAGCGGCGACTGTTTCGCTCGCCAAGGGCCTCGACATTGCTTTCAAGTCGGGCGCCGTCACCGGCATGCTGGTCGCGGGCTTGGCGCTTCTCGGCGTTGCCGGCTATTACATGTTTCTGACGGTTGGCCTCGGGCGAGAGCCTGCTAGCCGTGACGTCGTCGACGCGCTGGTCTCCCTCGGCTTCGGCGCATCGCTGATCTCGATCTTCGCGCGTCTCGGCGGCGGCATCTTCACGAAGGGCGCCGACGTTGGCGGCGACCTCGTGGGCAAAGTCGAAGCCGGCATTCCGGAAGACGATCCGCGCAACCCGGCGACGATCGCCGACAACGTTGGTGACAACGTCGGCGACTGTGCGGGCATGGCGGCGGACTTGTTCGAAACCTATGCCGTGACGGTGGTCGCGACGATGGTTCTGGCGGCGATCTTCTTTGCCGGCCAGCCGAACCTCACCATGCTGATGCTCTATCCGCTGGCGATCTGCGCGGCGTGCATCGTGACCTCCATCGTCGGCACCTACTTCGTCAAACTCGGCGCCAACGGTTCGATCATGGGCGCGCTTTATCGCGGCGTCATTGCTTCGGGTGTCTTGTCGATTGCCGGTCTCTGGGCCGCGACGCAGTATGTCCTCGGCGGTTTCGGCGATGTCGGAACGGCTGCTGGGCAGACGATCACCGGCTGGAACCTGTTCCTCTGCGGACTCGTCGGTCTGGCTTTGACGGGCCTCATCGTCTGGATCACCGAATATTACACGGGCATCGGCTACCGGCCGGTGAAGTCGATCAGTCAGGCTTCGGTGACCGGACACGGCACCAACGTCATCCAGGGTCTCGCCGTTTCGCTTGAATCCTGCGCTCTGCCGACGCTCGCCATCGTTGCCAGCATCATCACGACGTACCAGCTCGGCGGCCTGTTCGGCACCGCGATCGCGACGACGACGATGCTCGGCCTCGCCGGCATGATCGTGGCGCTCGACGCGTTCGGACCTGTGACGGACAACGCCGGCGGCATCGCGGAAATGGCGGGCCTGCCGAAGGAAGTCCGCCGTTCGACGGACGCTCTCGACGCAGTCGGCAACACCACGAAGGCAGTCACGAAGGGTTACGCAATCGGCTCGGCCGGTCTCGGCGCGCTCGTCCTCTTCGCGGCCTACAACTACGATCTGCATCACTTCATCGAGGAAGCGAACAAGACCGGCGCGACGGGATATCAGTTCTTCAAGGATGTTGAGATCAACTTCGGCCTTGAGAATCCGTACGTCGTTGCAGGGCTTCTGCTCGGCGGCCTGATCCCGTTCCTGTTCGGTGGCCTCGCGATGACGGCCGTTGGACGCGCGGGTGGCGCCATCGTGCTCGAAGTCCGGCGTCAG
>Ga0172380_10002469_pt1 | contig 28245 bp, 22 predicted proteins | sample Leawe162metaG_FD_119747 | JGI IMG/M metagenome (GOLD analysis project Ga0172380, IMG submission 119747) | Leachate microbial communities from a municipal landfill in Southern Ontario, Canada - Leachate well 162 metaG | ecosystem: Engineered > Solid waste > Landfill > Unclassified | place... | reverse complement strand
GCCGGATTGACGCCAGGCTTGAATCTTGGCTTTTTTCTTGCGCCACTGTGATCGTAGATGTCGTCATCTACGAAGAAAGCAATCGCGTCCGGCGCTGCCGTGATTTCGTGAGCCAATCGCCAGAGGCAAAGAGGATCAAGAACCGCTCCGGCGGGAAGTTCGGCTATCCAGTGGTGCGGTAAAGGCGCAGCCAACGTGTCGATGCATGCCTTTTCCTCATCCTTTGTGATGGTGTGCCATTCGATACACCCGATGTCGCTGATTCCTACTGGCGCCTCCATGGGGGTGACGACATGGATACACCAGTTCGTGAATAGTTGGTAGTTGAGGCTGTCCAGTGTGTCTGCGAGAAGGCTACGATCTTCTTCGCGGAGCCGGATAATTATCTGGAAGGACAGCGCAGCGAAGTGGGTTACTGCAATATTCGCAAGTACTTTGTGGTCGTGGGCGGTAGGGGCTCTTCGATGCAGCCATGCATTGTAGGCTTCCCGGTCATAGACGTCCTTTACCCTGATCGGATCGACGTCCTCTCGAGCATCTATGTCGAGATCGCTTGGCTTCGTTGCTGTTCCGACGCGTTCCAATCTTCTGGCTGCGTGTGTTGCGGGAAGGTGCAGGAAGCCCATTCGAACGACACATTCCCGGAAGTACTCCCAAACGACTGGCATGCGCTTTCTGACGTCGTCGCGACGCTGGGTCTGGTCGGAATGGATGCGGAATTGCGATATGGTGTTCGGCGTGTAGGCAAGGTCACCCATTGACAGCAGATGCGCGAACAGCGCGAGGTCGCCGATGCCCATGCATGCCTCACCGAAAAGCGACATCACGTTCGGTTCATCAATCGCAAGCGCATCTTGTTTTCTGAACAAAATGACGGTCGGCTCGCCGATCATGTTTATGCCGGCTTCGGCGATTTGTGCAATTACTTTCGTACCCGATATCCGTCCGCTGTTTTCGTAAAGCGCGGAAACTGGGGGCTGTTCGTCAAGATTATTGTTGTTAGCGTCGATGAAAGTACGTCGTCCGGCTGCGAGGCACGCATCCGGAACCTCTCTGAAGAGCGAAAGAAGCGTGTCGATCGCTTCGGGGAGCAAAATGTCGTCATCGTAAAGCGGCTTGATGAATTCACCTGCGGCCAGAACAATTCCTTTCGACAGATTCTCGATTTCACCCAGTGGTGGATTGTTCCTGATGTACCTGATTCGGGAGTCACGTTCTGCGAATTCGCGTGTGATGTCTTCGATGAAATCGCTAGGGCTATCATCGAGTACAAGAATCTCAATGTTTTCGTAGGTCTGACTGACAGCACTGAGAAGGCTGTTACGGAAAAATCGAGGTTTGTAGGCGGGGATGACAATCGATATCAGCGGAGTAGCCGGGATGCTGTCGTCCCGCTTCGAAAACTCGATGATCAATGTTGAATCAAGGTCCGGGGGCACGGTGCCAAGCAAAGCATCTCTCGATTCGTCCGGGCGACACGTAGCCGGCGAGGTAAATCCGGCCTGGGCGCCAAGGCGGCAGAGCTCCTCGTGATTGACTAGCCACCTGCAGCCGTCGTTGCCATACCAATTGTTCAGGAATCCGGCCCGATTCGTGTGCCATCGGTGGCCAGTTTTTCCTTGACCGGATTGTTGCCAAGCGTGCTTCGAATAAGCGTCGACGATGGCATCCAGATCGTTTGTCGCTATCCTTAGGGTGCTTCCGGATATCAGGACTCGTCTGCATTCACGGAGAAACGCAAGGATTTCACCGTGATCAAGTTTGTCCAGATAGTTTTCGCAATAGATACCGCGAACGGAAGATGTTGCAAAGGGAAGGCAACCTCCTATGTCGGCAACGATATCGACATTCGGAGCGGGGCCGATACGGATGAATCCGTTGGCTGAGATAGGTGCGGCACCGATGTTCAGATAGATCGGTTCGGTGGTGTTCATGAAGCTGTCTTTCCCGTGAAATGAATTCCGGCACGAATCTTCCAGTACATCTCAAGATATTGCCTGTCGGCGGAGGTGCGGTAACGGGATTTCATCAGGTCGCAGACCTGAAGCTGCTGGCGAGTATCGTCGGTATCCTCGAACAGGGGAGCAAATATTGGCGCAGAGAGACTGTTGTTCGGCGTAATGACTTTATAGTTTTGTGTTGCGAGAAGCAGCGAAGAAAGCCTCTCCTGAATGAAGGTTTTCATCGGATAACCGACCTGGTCGCCGTAGGCGGTCGTTGCCGAAAACTCGCTATGAGGGCCGGCTGCCTCCACGTAGTCGAAGAAATCCTGCGCTATGGAGCGCCATTCCGTCCAATAATCCTTTTTGGCAACGACGTAGTTGGAAAAAACCGACGATTTTGAATCAGTGATCAGCGTATCCACGGCAGCAAGCCGCTGTGTGTCATCAAGAAATCGTTGGGTAAGCGCCGTTATTCCGGGATGCCACAACTCCCCTTGTTCCCACGGATTCTTGAAATATGCCAATTGGTCCCAGACCGGGGAAAAAAGAGCGACATTTTTCCCTTCTCCATTCCGAGTGATGAAATCGATCACCTGTTTCGAAGAAAGGAGCGTTTTGTCGATGAACCTGGGTGAGAAAAAACCATACCAGCACTCATCCTCAAGCTCCTGATGATTCAGAAACTGGAGAATTGGCCATAACTCGAACCAATCCGGCCGTTTGCTTTGTGAATTGTCGAACGGGATCAAGCCTGGCAAGACCTTTCGCCTCGTCGACCAATCGTAGAAAATCTGGCGGATAAGAATTTTAGGCATTGCGTGGCTTCTTTTGGGCTGACGACGACTTGCGTGTTGTGAGAGTGGTCATCACGATAGTTTGGCAAGTACCAGATTGGAAATATGCTGTATTTCCTCGTCTCGCAGTTGGTCATGAAGTGGAAGGCACAGCACGCGAGAGGCTATTTGCTCGGCGACGGGAAGCGACTGTCGGGGCTGCGGGGGATCCTGCGGGAGCGGAAGAACCGTGTTAAGCGATGGCCAGAAATAGCGTCTTGGAATAACGCCGTTTACCTTTAAATGGGATTCCACACGCAGCAACGTTTCCTCACTGTCAAATACGACAGGCATGTACGAGTAGTTATAGGCATCAGGATGGAATTTCTGAAAACGGATATGCCGGTTACCCTGAAGGGATTTCATGTAGAGGCTGTATTTTTCACGTCGGTTGGCCCTGACCGGTGTCAGGTATTTCAGGTTGGCCAAACCGAGGGCCGCAGCGATTTCGGTCATCTTCGCATTCATGCCGTCATCGACGATTTCCTTGTTGTCGTTGAATCCGAAGAAACGCATGCGCCGGATTCGTGCGGCAAGCTCCGGATCGCCCGTAACGCATGCGCCGCCCTCGCAGGTGTTGAACAGCTTGGTGGCGTGAAAGCTCAAACACGACACATCGCCGTGAGTCATTAGCGACTGATTGTCGACATCTACAGCGGTGGCATGGGCGGCGTCGTAGATAACCTTGAGCCGGTGCTTTTCGGCGATGGCCTTTATCGAAACTACATCGCACGGTGCGCTGAAGACATGCACGGGAAGAATGGCGCGTGTTTGTGGCGTGATGGCCGCTTCGATCCGTGCCGGATCGATATTCCAGGTCTCCGGATCGATGTCGACAAAGACAGGCGTGCAGCGCTCCCAGCGGATGATGTTCGCTGTGGCAATGAAGGTGAAGGGCGTTGTAATGATTTCGCCCCCGGTGATGTCGAGCGCACGAAGGGCGAGCTGTAGTGCCGCCGTACCGTTGGCGACGCAGATCACATCCGGAACCCTGAAAGTCGTGGCTAGCTCACGCTCTAATTCATGCAACAGTGGGCCGTTGTGGGTCATGATTCCGGACGCCCATATTTTTTCCAGATAGGGGATGAATTCGGAGAGCGGCGCCAGGGATGGTTGCGTCACGTTAATCATGCAGACTCCTGCTGCTGTTTGCGCTGGATACGCTAACTTCGGAAGATATCAGGATTTCGTCGACGAGGCGCGCTTGAGCCAACAGACCGGAAAGGTCGGGGCGATTCCTGGCGATACGGTTGGCGAAATCGCGCAAACTGCCGGCGAAGTGATTGTCCGGGGGGACCACGGTGGTTTTACTTCCGTCTGTGGTTTCCAGTGTGATTTCGGTGGCCAACCCCGGTGGTGCGGTAAAGATACGGGGCGCGGTGATCCGGCCGTTGGCGAACCAGAGCTGGAGTTCGCACTGATAGAAGGTATCGAAGCCGAAGGCAAGCTGTGCGGTACCGGCGTTGCGCCCTGACAGGAGTGCAGCGCCAAAGCGGTCGACACTGCTTCCGGTGGGCGTTTCGAGCACACTGCCAATGAGGCGAAGCGGATCGCCGAGAAAATGCCGGGCAACCCTGAGCGTATACCCGCCTGCGTCGAGAAGTGCGCCACCACCGAGCTCTCGGCGGTAACGGAAATTGGCGGCATCAAGTGCCGGAAAACCAAAATTCGCGCGCAGGACGCGCAGTGGGCCAAGCTTGTGCTCGGCGATTAGGGAATCGATGACTTCCAGTTGTCGGTGGTGCAGGAACATCCAGTTTTCGGCCAGCACGCGGTCGGCGCTCCGTGCCGCCTTCACCAGCCTTTCGGCGGAGGCAAGCGAGGTGGTGAGTGGCTTTTCGCTGAGTACATGCTTGCCGGCGGCAAGCGCGCGCAAGATCCATTGCTCGTGCAGGGCCGGAGGCAAGGGCAAATAGACTGCATCAATGTCGTCGCGTGCGAGAAGTGCGTCGTAGTTTGGGGCTACGTCAATTTTAAACTCTGCTGCGAAGGATTCTGCCTTCTCCTGCCTGCGGCTGGCGACGGCGACCGGAACTGCCTCGTGCACTTCTGCGAAAGCTGGAAGCATCATGCGGCGTGCGATCGAGGCACAGCCCAGGATGCCGAAACGTAGCGGGGGGCGCATCAGGTCAGAAGAACGAAATGGCTGAAATCAGGCTGCGTGCCTGCATGTTCAGATAGTTGTTGAAACGGATGAACTGCTTGATCTGGTTCAGCGTCATCCAGTGATAGTTCTCGCTGCAGTCGAGCGGAAAATCGTCGTTGGCGAGCACGAGGAGATTGCGGTTCTGCTCGCGGTAGAAACGACCGCCTTCCTCGGATTGCATCACGTCGAACAATATCTGTTCCGGAGTGGCAGCGAGCACGTAGTCGAGATAGGGCGGTCGCAGGCCCGGTGGCGCTTCGCGGTAGTTTCCGGTGAGGCACTGCACCGTTGGTGCGAACTCGATGATGTCGAAGTTTCCCGGCTCCAGCTTGGCCTGAACAAGGAAATGGTAGACGCCGTCGATGGGCTTGATGATGAAGGCGAGCAGTCCTTCCTGCGCACTTTCGATCAGCGGCTGGCTCCATTGCCGGATTTCACGCCCGGCGATATTGATCTCGGCGCCAATGACACGGAAGAAACGTTGTGTTTCGTGGTGGATGTCGTTCGCCCCGATCGTCCAGTGGCGTAGTTCGGTGAGCGGCTTTTTAGCCACTCGCAGTTCGTAACGGGCGCGCAGATGAGTGACCCATGAGAGGATTTCGTCGATGGTATGCAGCGTCTTGCCGGAGTGCAGAAAGGAACGGAGCATGGCGAAGGCCGAGGCGCTCTTCGGCGGGAACAGTTCGGCGAAGAGGCTGAAATAGTATTCGGCACGGTCGTCGTATTCGCCATAGGAAATTCCAGAAATCACCGTGCGCGTATCCATATTCACGGCGTTTGGCTGGCGCAGGAGTCGCTTGATCTGGCCAAGGGTCAGCCAGCGGAAGGTGTCGCCGGGTTCAACGGCTGTGCGCGGTTCGATGATGATGTTGCGGTTGCGCTTGGCGAGAAAGCGAGCCCCCTGCTCTGACTGGAGCTGGTCCAGGAGCACTTCATCCGGCGCCGCATTGATGAAAAGATCAAGGTGCGCCGGGCTGGCACCGCCATGGACGCGCGTGTAGTTGCTCTTCGTCGCTTGCAGGGTGGGCGAAAGCTGGACTGTGTTCAGGTTGCCCGGTTCGACCTTCGCCTGCATCAGGAAGTGAAGTACGCCACCGAACTCGCGCACCACGATGCCGAGAAAGCCGATTTCTGGCTGGTGGATGATCGGTTGGTCCCATTCCGTGACCAGTCCCCAGTCTGTCCTGACGGAGATGCCGTCAATCGAGAAAAAGCGGCCAGTGGTGTGTGCGAGGCGGCCGTCTGCGGTCAGGGTCCAGTTGGCTAGCCGAGCAAAGGGGACGAGGTCGATCCTCATCTGCGAACATGCTCGCTCGCTTGCTAGCCAGCGATCAACTTCCTCGTTCGGCGTGATGTCGCTGTCTACGGTGAGTGCTGATTTCAGAAAGCGGATCGGGTTGTCGGTCCTCATGTGGCTACCTCAGAAGTAGGTATCGCCAGCCGTACGCGCATGGCGTGTTCGTGCGGGGTTGCCCCAGGCGACGACCAGGGGGGGGAGATCGGAGACCACGACGCTGCCCATACCGACGATGGTGTGTTTGCCAACCATGGTGCGGTGGCGTAGCAGCGCACCCATCATCAGGGCGGCGCCATCGCCGAGTGTCGAGCCGCCGCCCATTGCCGCAGCCGGGGCGAGACTGGCCGAGCGACCAAGGCGGCAGTCATGCTCGACGATAGCGCCCGTGTTAACGAGCGAAAAATCGCCAAGTGTCGCGTCCGGGTTGACTACGGCCTGGGCAAGAATTACCACGCCGCGCCCCAGGTGCGCACTCGACGCAACCGAGGCGGCGGGGTGGACGATGGCAGGGAAGTCGATATCCGGCAGAAGTGCGGCAAGCTGTCTGGCGACAGCCAGACGCCCGGCGTTGTCACCAATACCGAGTACGACCGCCAGTCCCGCATTGGCCGCTGCCAACGCCGGAAGGGCGCTACAGCTACCGAGACGCGGGCGGCCGCTGACCGGCTCCCCGGTTGGCGCGACATCATCGAGGTGGCCGATGACCGAAAATCCGGCGGCACTTGCCGCCTCGGCGACAACCTTGCCATGCCCCGAGGCACCGATGACGACCAGGGCGCACGGTGATTGGGAAAGGGCGGGATTAGCGCGGGCGCTGGTCATGGGCTGCCAGACGTTGCTCATAAACTTGCGTCAGTCGCTTCTCGGCCAGCGGGAGGCTGTTCAGGTCGAGATGCTCGCACCAAGTATCCAGCGTGCGCACAGCATCTTCGATTCGTCCGGCATCCGCAAGGCCATGCAGGTGGATCGGCGCCAGATTTGAAAACAAGACTTCGAGGTGAGCGGGAACCTGCATGCGTTCCCCCGGCGGCAACAGATGCAGGGTATCGAACAGCCCGGCCAGTTCTCCGAGGTGGGCGGCGATTGGTTGTGGAAGGTCGTGGCGGTAGCGACGGAGAGCGGTGAGCAATTCGGGTTCTTGACCAGCTGGCAGCGGCGGAGCATCCGTAAGCAGCAATCGCGCAGCGAAGCGGTACCATAGTTGTAGCAGGCGCTTGCCGAGTACCTCGTCGCTGAGCACTTCGATCGACTTCCAGGCGTACCAGGCGAGTTCCCTGAAGTGGCCGGGAAAACCGTCGACTGCACGGTCAAAGCAAGCCAGCAGGTGGCCCAGGATGCCACGGTCGCCACTTTCCTCCCATCCCCGCCAGCAAATCCGAACCAGGCCCGCGAGCAGGTTGTAGTTGCCCGAGTCGAGAATGATGCCCTGCGAGGCGCTGTCGATCGAGTCAGCAGTCTGCTTGCGCCAGTAGTGCCAGTCGGCAAGGTAGTGATGGGCCGTGCTGGCGATCACCTGACGCGGCTCGATCCACTCCTTGCCGGTTTCGCCGGCTGCTTCGGCTAGCTTGAGCTGCACCTGGTCCTGATAGTGCATGAAGGGGAAAAACTCGTTGTGGTAGTGGTAGTTGAGAATGTCGTCCTCGTCCTCCACGAGCTCTAGACGTTCCCACTCCCGGACGATGTACGCGAAGTGCGGTGCTGCTTCATCGGGGGCGACATGGTGATAGAGGAAGCGGGCGTAGTTGAAGCGCAGGACGAGTCGATCGGGATGGCGGCTGACTAGCCGTCGTCCGGCGTCCACGACGTCGCGCGTTGCCCGTTCGTCGGTGGTCATGCAGGTGCGATAGATACGTGCGTTCAGTGCCTTGATGCCATCGTAAGCTGTCTGTCCGGTATCGAAATGGGCGATTGTTTCGTGGTAGTAGCGGTCGATTGACTCCGGCGTACGTTGTTGCAATTCGAGCAGGATGCCGGTGGCGCCGCTGGCGCGTGCCTGTGGGCGTGCCTCGTCGGTGCGCGGCAGGCAGGAAAGGAAGGCGAAATGGCGGAGGAAGCGTATTTCGCGCTCGGGCGAGGGGGGCAACAGGTCACGTATCGCTGCCTGGGTTGCACTGTCGAGCGCTGAGGTGTCACAGGCAACCAGCGCCGCACGTATGTCCGCTTCGAGGGAGTCGTACCGGTACGGGTGAGTGTGCCGTTCAAGTCCCAGCAGTTCTGGCCACAGGTTGCCCTCCAGGTGCAAGCCGTCGCAGCCGTGCTGGACGGCTTCGATGATACGGGTGTTGAGCAGGTCGGAAAAGCGCACTGACATCGGCATCAGCCGGCTGTGGCGAATGAATTCCGCATAGTCGGCAGGCGGCATGAAGCCTTGCAGGATGCGGACAGCAAGATCGTCTGGCAAGTCCAGCAAGTGCATGACCAGCTGCGCTTTTTCACGCATGTACGGTACCAGCGAGGAGCCGGAAAGTGCGACATCGAAGCGTTTGTCGCTGGAATCGGACGGCGCGTCGAGGTTGAGCTGGTAGTCGAGGTCGAGCGTGTAATAGGTATGTATGGCCCGCCGGTGCATCTGCTGCAACTCGAAGTGTTCGACCGGGCCGTTGCTGACAAAAATATCGTGCTGGGCCAGCGAGTGGCGATTGAAGAGAAAATAATCGAGATCGGAGACAAAGCAGATCTTTGGGCAGGGCAGCTGGCCAAAGTCCTGATGCAGCGTGCCATACGATGTCAGATTGAGTGCCAGATCAGGATTGGGTACGCCGGCTGCTGCCAGCGTGTCGACGAGTGGACGGTCGTGGCGCAGACGAATGTCGCAGCCGTCGTCAAAGCCTGCCGTATGCACACGAAATTGACTATTGTGGTCCGCTTCACGGAAAGCGGCGACGCTGCGAGGAAATGGATTGGTAAATAGCAGCACATTCCATTCTGTGCGCGCAAGCACCGCGTGGCAGGCTGCGTACAACGGCTCCCCTGGGTGGCTTTCCGCCAACCTGGCCATATCGGCACGGGCGGACTCGCCAGCACCGGTTTGCCACTGAGCCAGGGCGCGTGTACAGCGCTCCATCGGTGTCAGCACAGCGGCTGCGTCGAGCAGTGCCAGGCCGCGCCGATAGGCGCCAAGCATGACGAGGGCGGCGCCGCGCAAGGCCGACCCCGGCTCGGCGAGGCTGGCCGCAATGACGTGATTGCCGGCGTTAAAGGCGGCTTCGGCATTCGGAAAGGCGGCGGCGACCTCTGCGACGGAATGGCGATGGCGGATTTCTGGCAGTGCGGCTAACGGCATGGCGGCGGTTCCGGTGAGTGGCGGGTGGCGGCGTTGGTGGCAATCCCGGCGAAGAAGGCCTCACTCCGGCCGTAGGTTTCGGGCAGTCCAATATCGATAAAGGGGCCGTCGGCGGCGAAGGCAAATAACCCCTTGCCGGCGAGGTGCGGGAGTACGTCGCGCTCCAGACTGAGCGTCTCTCCGGCGCGGACTGGAGGCAGTGATTCGATGCTCTTGCGTTCAAACGCGTAGATTCCGGCGTTGATCCAGCCCGGCTGTCCGGCGGTGACCAACGATTTTTCGGCAAAGCCTGCGACACGGCCGCTGTCCTCCGACCAGTCGAGGCTGCCGTAGCGTCCGACGTCGTCAACATGGACTGTGGCGAGCGTTGCTACGGCATCGGTTGCGGCATGACGTTGCAGCATTCGGTTGAGATCGATGCCGACCCAGGAATCGCCGTTCATGACGAGAATGTGCTCCCGTCGGCAGTGTGCAAGGGCGTGACGCACGGCGCCGCCGGTACCCAGCGGTGCGGTTTCTATCGACGCCGCAAAGTCGATGCCGAAGCGAGTCCGCCAGTCAGGAAGGCAGGCCAGCGCGTCTTCGGCACGGTGGCCGAGGGCGAGAATTGCCCGCGTGATGCCGTGTACGGCGAGTAGGCGAAACAGGTGAAAGACGAACGGTTCGTCCCCGACTGGTGCCAGTACCTTCTGGCAGTCCGGAAGCACAGGGCGCAAACGGGTACCCAAGCCGCCGGCGAGGATCACTACATCGCAGTCGTGGGCCAGGACAGGCGCGGCCATCTCAGTGCTCGTCCTGTGCCTGCGGGGCGTGGTAGATGATCTGACTGCCGGTGACGTCGAAACGGAATGGCACATGCAGCAGTCCGTCGAGTGCGGTACGTACGGCCGCCTGTCGTTCCGGCGCGACGAAAAAGAGCATGAAGCCGCCACCACCGGCGCCGAGCAGCTTGCCGCCGGTGGCGCCGGCCTGCATCGCCTTCGCGTAAAGGGCGTCAATGGTGCTGTTGCTGATCTTGCTCGATAGCTGCCGCTTCAACCGCCATTGCTGGTCGAGGAGTTGCCCGAACTCGACGATGGGTCGATCGGAGGCGAGGATCGCCGCTGCCTCGTGCACCATCGCGGTCATTTCGCGCAACTCGATCGCGCGCTCGGCGATCGAGTTGACCTGCTCGGTGGCAATTTCGGAGGCTTGTCGCTGCAGTCCCGTGAAGTAGAGCATCATGTGCCCGTGCAACTCCGCCCGCCGTGTCGGCGACAGGATCATCGGTGTCACCAGAACTTCCTGCGAGCCACCGAACTCGATCAGGTTCATGCCGCCGAAGGCCGCTGCCGTCTGATCCTGCGAGCCGACGTTTTCACCGATGCGTTCCTGCTCGACGTGGAGCGCGTCGAGTGTCAGTTGGCGCTTCGTTGGCATGCGGTAGGTCAGTGCATTGAGTGCGTGCAGCAGGCAAACGGTGAACGTCGAACTGGTTCCCAGGCCCGACAGTGCCGGCAGGTCGCCGTGGTGAACCAGGTCTATGCCATCCTCGATCCCCATGTGGCGCAGGCATTCGCGGATGGCCGGGTGGCGGATTTCTGCAACTGAGTTGGGTTCTTCGCGCTGATAGTAGCGGATACGGAATTTGTAATCGAAGAACGGCGGCAGGTGGCGTAGCGTGATGTAGCAGTACTTGTCGATCGTTGTCGACAAAACGGCTCCGCCATGTTCGCGGTACCAGGCTGGGTAATCGGTGCCACCGCCAAAGAACGATATCCGGTAGGGGGTACGACAGATGATCATGATTGGCCCTCAGCTGCCACCGGGTTCGCGCCTTGGCTGTTCCCTTTTTCCGGGTGCGGGTCGAGTTCTCCGCCAGTGATCAGCTGGTGGTGCAGGTTCTCGATACACTCCAGAACACCTTGGCCGAAATCGACGCAGGGGTTGGCAACCAGGCGGATGCCAACGGTTGGCGAGAACGAGTATGGGGTGCGTACATAGTGCCCCTTGTAGTCTGATTCGCCAAAACTGACCTTGACGCGGTTGTTCATGATTTCCTTCACAAACATCAGTAGGTCGCGATAGGAGAGGCGCTCGATTCCGGTCAGGATCACATGTGTATTGCGATATTCCGGATCGAGAATATCCGCCGAAAGTCGCGCTGCGTCACGGCCATGGATGTATTCCCGCTCCTCGCTGCCGTCGCCCGGGTAGTCAATGCGGCCTTCGGTCAGGGCCTGGTGCAGCAGCCGGTGGATGCGGTTGGTGGCATCTGCCCGTTCGCCATAGACCGAGCCGTAGCGGATGACTGTGTAGTCCAGGCCAAAATTCGCAGCGTACTCTTCAAGCATCAACTCGCAGGCTTTTTTTGATACACCGTAGAAGCCGCCCTTGCCCGAGAAGACGTAAGCCGAGCTGGCCAGTACGAAGCGACCGACGCCGCTGCAGCGTGCCGCCTCCAGCAGGTTCAGTGTGCCCATCACGTTGACCGTCATTGTTTCGCCGGGGTGGTCGATCGAGTAGTTCAGATCGGCGATACCGGCAAAGTGATAGACGGCTTCGGCACCAACCATCGCTGCCTCGACTGCATTATTGTCAAGCACGTCGCCGACGATGCTTTGCGCTGCTGGTAGCCAGGGCGAAGGCTTGCGGTCGAAGATTCGTACCGTGTGGCCGCGTGCCGTCAGTTCGTCGGCGACGTAGCTGCCGAGGAAGCCGGCGCCACCGAAGATGAGGATGTTCATGCAGCAGTACCTCCACGAAAGAAACGTTCGAGATGTTCTATTGCCGAGCGCCCCATCGCCAGAATTGCCTCATCGGCATTGCCGCCTATATGCGGCGTCGCGACGAGGCGGGGGTGTTCGATCAGAGCGCGGTCGCGCGGCGGCTCTTCGGCAAAGACATCGAGGGCGGCGCCGCCGATATGCCCGCCTTCGAGCGCTGACTTTAGTGCCTCTTCATCAACCACGGGGCCGCGGGCGGTGTTAATGATGAAAGTGCCCGGCCGCATGCGGGAAAGTGTGGAAGCATTGATCAGGTGGTGCGTATCGGGGGTCAGCGGCACATGCAGGGAGAGGATGTCAGCCTCGGAAAAGATACGTTCCTTGGTGGTGGCGATAACGCCGGTTGCCGCACAGAAGGCATTACGGTCGGCTATGTCGTTGGCCAGTACGCGGCAGCCGAAGGGCGAAAGCAGGCGGATCAGTGCCTGCCCAGTGTGGCCGACTCCGATGACGCCAACTGTCTTTCCCGAAAGCTGCTTGCCGCCGCGCTTGACCCACTGCCCGGCACGGAGCTGAGTGCTGGTGAAGAAGGTGTTGTGCATCAGGCCGAGCATGAAGCAGAGCGTAAGCTCCGCTACCGACTGTGCGTTGATGCCCGGTGTCCAGCCAACGGCGACATCGCAGGCGGCACAGGCGGCCTGGTCGATGTTGTCGAGGCCAACGCCGTATTTGGCGACGATGCGCAGGTTCGGAAGTGTATCGAGCAGGGCGGCATTGACCGTTTCTAGTCCGATTACGGCTCCGTCACAGCCGGCGAGATAGGTTCGCAGGCGATCGCCGTCGAGCCGCTCCTCGTCATCACGCAGCCGCGCGCCGGGAAAGCGTGCCAGCAATTCGTCGCGTAACAACGGGTGGCGTGAAAATGACGGCGAGGTGACGGCAATCCGTCTCATCCGCGCCCTTCCCGGACTGCGGCAGCGATGGCGGTTGCGTCCAGTCCGTAGGCGCGGTGTAGGTCGGCGCGATGGCCGTTCTTCACTTCGAAGCCATCAGTCAGCCCGAGCCGACGTAGCGGCCGCATGGCCTCGGCATCAGCGAGCATTTCGAGTACGGCGCTGCCCAGCCCCGCCTCGCGCATGTGCTCTTCGACGGTGACAATGCGGCTGCAGCCGGCGAGCGCCTCGACCAGCGCTGCAGTCGGCTGCGGCTTGATTCGTGCCAGATCGATCACCGTGGTGGAAATACCTTCGGCAGCGAGCATGTCGGCTGCCATCAGTGCATTTTCCAGTAGCGCTCCACAGGCGACAATGGCGGTGCCGCCGCCGTTTCGGAGTACGCCGACGCCGCTGGCGAGAACTGCTGTCGGGTCGCTGTACACTCTGGGTAGCGGCGAACGCTCGAGCCGGATGTAGCGGAATGCCGGCTGGGTAACGCAAAGATGGGCCAGCGCCTCAGCAACGAGATCGTCTGCCGGTGTCCAGATTTCGATGCCGTTGAGCGCGCGCATGATGGCCATATCTTCTGGCGTGAAATGCGTCAGCGTTGCGTGATCGTAGCCGAGCCCGACGCCGACCGCGATCAGCGTTGCCGGCAGGTTCATCGCCGCCAGCGCACACTTGGTCTGCTCGTAGCAGCGTGCCGTGATGAAGGGCGCCATGGCGTAGAGAAAGACCTGCTTTCCGGCCAGCGCCAAGCCTGAGGCCAAGTCAACCATATTCTGCTCGCAGATGCCGACGTGCAGAAATTGCTCCGGTAGGTCGCGGCGTAGTGCATCGAGTGCTGCGGCGCCGAAGTCAGCGGAGATAAAAAGAATATCGCGATCCTTGCGCGCGGCGGCACAAAGGGTGTCGATCGTTGCGTCACGCATCAGTCGCATGGCGGCTCCAGGTTCAAATGGGGGTGGAGAGTTCGGCGCGTGCCTGCGCGAGCAGGGCGGCGTCGGGCATCTTGTTGTGCCAGCTGGCATTGCCCTCCATGAAGGAGATGCCCTTGCCCTTGACCGTGTTCGCAATGATGGCCAGCGGCTTGCCGCCGGTGTCGCCGATGCGGGAAAACGCCGACATCAGGCTGGCGAAATCGTGGCCGTCAGCTTCCACTACGGCCCAGCCGAACGCTGACCATTTCGCCGCGAGATCATCAAGCTGCAGGCAGTCTTCGGTGCGGCCGAGTATGCACAACTGGTTGCGGTCTACGATGGTCACCAGCCTGTCCAGGCGGTGGTGCGCAGCAAATAGCGCCGATTCCCAAATCGAACCTTCGTAGCATTCGCCATCGCCAACGATGACGAATGCACGGTGATCCTCACCGTTCTGCCGTGCGGCAAGCGCGATGCCGGCGCCCATGCCGACACCGTGCCCGAGTGAGCCCGAAATGCCCTCGATGCCGGGGATGCGGAAATCGGCGTACATGCCGAGCATGCCTTCGGGGCGGGTGAAGCGTGCAAGTTCGTCGGCTGGAAAGAAGCCGAGGTCGGCGAAGATCGGATAGAGCGCGTGCGCAGCGTGCCCCTTGCTGATGAATATTCGGTCTCGCTCCGGATGGTGCGGCTGTTGCGCGTAAATGCGTGCGATGCCGCCGTAGTAAAGAGCAACCAGCGTCTCGATCATGGAAAAACTCGAAGGTACGTGTCCCTGACGTGCTTCCATTACCATGTCGAAGATGGCTTGGCGGAGCCATTTTGCACGTTGTTTCAGTTCGTTAACCGTCATCGCACTTGCCATAATTGTTGTCCCATATTGATCATTCGATGTATGCATGGATGCTACAGTCGGGGCGTCTCGAAAAGAACAACGACGCTACCGACGCATCACCCGATAGCGCTCTCTCCAGTGCAGCAAGTTTATCTCTGCCCCCCAAGAAAAGCAGTATTTGCTCAGATGCGCACAAAGTATCGCTTGATAGGCTGACGCGCCGGTTCCCGTCTGGGCTTGCCGTACGATGCAAAGCAATTGTTGCGCCCGATTGAAAATCACTCAACGAGAACAGCGACGCTATGTGTCCATCTGCCCCCATGCCCAGTATGGCTAGCGTTGCGGGTAGCAGCTTGGCTTTCAGTGTGGCGGGGTGGAACGCTGGTTCTGTCAGGAGCGAGTGAAGTTCCGATCGTTCCGCCGGTGTGCCCCGGCGCATCCGCTCCAGCATTGCTTCGTTGCTCGCGGCATGTGTTGGGGGAACGCAGCGCTCGTCGCTTGGCAGTATCGCGATGTGCTGCCAATCGAGGGGGAGTGCAAAAAGAGACGGCAAAAAATGCCTCGGTGAGTTGCCGCCAGGCAGTACGACGGTGCGCGAGCGATCAGTATCCGATGCCTTGCTGAGAAGCGCAGCCGCTTCGTCGACAAGGTTGGCAGCAGCCTCGACGTGGCTTTGATATCGCACTATCCGCATCGGCGCAAAGTCGGTTTGTGTCGGGGTGACCGGGGATATCTCTACGTTTCCTAGTGCCCAAGCAGCCTTCGCTTGAGCGGTATCGCCGCCATGCGTCGCACATGCTCGACAACATCTGGGCCGAATTTTTTCTCGACCATCGCCAAGTAGGGAGCATTTTGATAATAGGCGACGAATGCATGGTCACGGAAAGCTAGTATCTCGGCGGAACTGCAGAACTCGTTCGCCAATGGATGCGTGTTGTACGCGTGTTGCGAAAAACCGCCCCACGAGTCAGGCAGATCAAGCCCCCTGCTGATGGCCATCGGATACAGCTGCGAACCGGGATAGGCCATTGCTGCATAAAAATTGGCAAATTCGCAATTGAGTTCGAGTGCAAGGTCCAGCGTCTCCTGCATTCGTTGAAGGGTATCGTCGGGCAGTCCAAAGATGTAATTGCCGATGATGTAAATCCCGGCTGCCTGGATTTTTCGGACTACCTCAATGATCTCGGTGTTGCCGAATTTTTTTTCTGCACCATCGCGAACGTCGGCGCTGCCGCTCTCTATGCCGAGGCACAGCCAGTTGAATCCCGCGGCTTTCAGCTGGTCGAGCATGTCATCTTGCACGGTATCCACCCGAGCGTAGGCCCAGATATTGACTTTGTAGTCGCGCTTGATGAGGAGGTCACAGATGCCCAGTACGTGGCGTTTGTTGAGGACGAACATCTCGTCGACGAACTTGATGTTCCTTATACCGTAGGTGTGTACAAGATGGTCGATCTCGCGCACCACTGCCTCGGGGCTCCACATACGGTAGGCGTTCTTGCCAAAGGGGGCATTGATGCAGCAGAAATTGCATTTGTAGGGGCAGCCGAGGCTGGTATGGATCGAGGCGTAGGGGCTGCGCGCGTTGATGTGCTCGAAGCAGTGCCAGTTGTGTGCCCGGTAGCGGCTCATGTCGAGAAGGTCCCAGGCGATACCAGGCATTTCGTTGTCGAGATCGTCGAGTAGTGGCTCGGTGCTGCGCGGCGGCATGATCAGCGAACCGCGCCGCCACCACAGGCTGGGTATGTCGGAGAAGTCGGTAGCGCCGGATTTCAGCGCCGCCATCGTCTTCTCGATGGTGACCGGTCCTTCGCGGTCGCAGACGAAGTCGATGCGCTCCTCGGCCATCGTCTGCCCGGGAAGTGCTGCGGGATGGGTGCCGGTCATCATTACCTGCGTCGGCGATCGCTCCTTGATGAGCCGGGCGATTTTTCCGGCGGACGGCATGTTCTGCGTCGAGGCCGATGGTTGCAGACCGTAAACAACGACGACTGCCAGCGTCGGTGCGTAGCGGGAAAGCATGGTGCCGACGGCATCCTCGGCGCTCTCCCGGGTAGCCGGCACGTCGTAAATCGCAACCGTCAGTCCTTTCTTGCGCAGGTAGGTAGCGAACAGGCCGGCGAAGACCGGCGGCTCGATCGCCGCGAATTCGTCGGCGAGCCCTTGATAGACGTTCCGGTGGTCGCCGGGATTGATCAGGAGGACGTCAATGGCTTCGGTCATGGTGTTCTCTTGGTTGGGAGGCGGCGGGGAATCAGGTCAGATCGTCATCTCGCGCTGCCAGACCGATTCGATCCGGGAGCGAATGCTTTCCTCGCGCAGTGTCCGGATCTCGCCGTGCAGCATGGCGAGGTCCGCATTGAGCGGGTCGGCCTGCCGCGCCTGCTCCAGTATCAGGATCGCTCCGTCGAAATCCTCGCGCTGGACGGCAGCTTGGGCGGCAACAAAAAAATCGGCGATCTGGTTCAGCGGCCCGACGGTTGGGGTTGCCATTGCCGTCGGGGCCTTGCCGCCAGTGGCGGCAATCCAGTCAAGCCAGTCGCGCAGCCGCTCGTCTATGCGATAGGCCGCGAGGAAGGCTGACGCCGCATTCGCTGCGGGTGGGGGAGCGGTGACGGGCTCGGTCGCGGCGTCATCGGTCATGGAGACTCCCGGCCCCATCGCCAGCAAGGCTTCCAGTTCGGGGCGGGGCGGCTTGACGATCATTGCTGGCCGGCCGCCGGCGATGGCCAGCAGGGCGAGTGCAGTGATGGTGAAGGGAGATTTGTCGCCAATCGTGCAGCCGGCACTAGCTGCGATTTCACCGCGCAGGAGATCAAACGCCAGCCCCTGCAATTGCCGCAGTGCATCGGTGTGCAGCGTCGGCAGATTTGCGGGATAGCCGTTGCCGGAGCGCAGAATGCCGGCAATCTGTTCTACGGTCTGAGCGAGAATCGATGGGATTCGTGCCGCATCGCCGGTTGGCCGGTAGGCTACAGCCCCTGGTTGCACAACGATTCCGGCTTCGGCGGGGAGGCCGAAGATAAGTCGAACCTGTGTTGCTGGCGTCATCGGGGGGGTCAGCGCACGCTCTGGAAGTGCCGGCAGCCACCAGCGCGCCTGCGGCTTGCGATTCTCCGCTAGCCAGCGGGCATCGTGCGGATCAGCTGCGAGCAGATGAGTCATGCTGCGTAGGCGCCGGTCGACGTGGCGCTGCAACGATTTTTGTTCGGCCGGGATGCGAAATATCGGCTCGCCGAAGGACATCGGCCGGGGAATCAATCCGACTCGTACCGGCGCCAGTGCACCGAGAAACGACAACAGTGGATCGTCGAGTTCGGCATCAACCAACTGCACCCAGATCTGGTCGAAGCGGATGCCTGCGCAAACTTTGCGCAGATGCGCCAGCCAGGTTGAGCGGTCATCCGAACTTTGGCCTGTGCAGGCGGGGACGGTCATCACGCTGAGGCCGTTGGCAGCAAATCCCTCTTCGAGTGCGATGCCTGTCAGATAGTCGATCACCGGGGCGATCGGATCGTCGGCGCTTGCCGGTGATCCAGCCTGCAGGAAGAGGATATTGACGTGACGCCTTACACCTGCGAGCGGTACCAGCGCCTCCTTGGTCAGCCGAGTGAGCGTCTCCGCATCGATTTCTCTACCGAGGACGGCACCGCTGCACTGGCCGTTGGCGCCGATGCTGAGGCGGAAGCGCTGTCCACACGCCGGGCAGCCGGTGGGGAAAATTGTCCCGTGTGCGAAGACGGCGTCGCTGATTGGTTGCCGATGTGGGTGCGTAGTGCCGCAATGCGGGCAACGCGCCACGGCCCGGCGCACTAGAGTGGGAAAGGCAGGGTCTGGCTCTTCGGTGGTGATTTCGTCGGGCTCGACCGAGACCAGCCACGGATAGGCGCCTGCCATCGGCCAGATCAGCCGGGACAGGAACTGCCGCCAGGCATCGTCCGGCATCGTCGTCATGTTGTGGCAGACTTGGTCGATGGTTTCGTAGTAGTCGAGTTTGTTCCGGATCAGCCCCTGTTGCATGCAATGGTCGAACAGCAGGCTGCCGGGGTAGGGGCTGATGTTGGTGACGTAGCAGAGCATGTCCATGCAGTAGCGGGTCAAGAACGTCATCGTTTCGATGATGGTTTCCTGGTTTTCTGCCAGGTCGCCGAAGATGAAGTTGCCGCCAAAACCAATCTTTGCCTCGCGTGCGAAAGCGATCGCTTCTCGGATTTGCTCTGGTTGTGTCTTCTTGCGCATGCTCTCCAGTACTCTGGGGCTGGCACTTTCCATGCCGTAGCTGAAGTAGTAGCAGCCGGCTTTGCGTGCCAGTCGCATGTCGTCGACACTGAGCGCGGCACTGGCGTGGGTCTGGAACATCCAGTCGAAGTCCCAACCCAGCGTTTCCTTGCGTTCGAGGATGCCCTCACAGAATTCGCGCAATCGATCCTTGTTGATCGAGAACAACTCGTCGAGGATGATCAGGATGTTGAACTGGTATTTCGCGTGTAGATCCTCAAGTTCGGCAAAAATGTCGGCCATCGGCCGGCTGTTGTACTTGGCGCCGCCCTGATGGACGCAGAAGGTACATTTGAACGGACAGTTTCGCGCTGCAATAAAGGGCATGATGCGTGGGTGCTCACGCGAATAGCGGAAATGGTTGCGTGCGCCATGGGTCGAGCAAGCGAGCATCGTGTCGATGTCGAATGGTTCGTAGTCCGGCCATGCTCGTTGGTCGAGCGAAGGGTAAGAGAGGTTTTCTTTGGTGAACTTTGCCTGCCCATCCTGCCAGTAGCCGAGGTTGGGAATGGTCGCAATTGCCGGAGTACCCGTCGTCAGATAGTCGACCAACTGGATGAGTACTTCTTCTCCGTCGCCGACGACACAGTAGTCGGGTTTAAGCGTGCCAAAGATGAATTCAGCGTCGTGAGTAACGATCCCACCGCCCATCACGACCGGAATGTCCGGGGCTAGCGAGCGCAGGATGGAGAGCGCATCCTTGATGAAAGCGTAGTCGGCGCAAAGCCCTCCTATCCCGATCAGATCGGGGCGGTTATCGTTGAGCATGGCTGCGAGGCAGTCGTGCAGCGCCTGCCGCTTCGGCTTCTCCGGCGGCTGGTTGTTGACGTTGACTCCGACGACCTCGTGCCCGGCGCGCTTGAGTGCTCCGGCAAGGTAGGCCAGACCGGTGGGGAAGTCGCTCGGTGCCAGGTAGATATACCCCGGATTGACGTACTCGTAGGTTGGAACGATCAGTGCGACTTTCATCATGCCTCTCCTGCCTCGTAACGAACTACACTGCGTTCAACCGGGCGCCGTTACCGGCGTGTTCGTAGCTTAGCGAACAAGAAACCCCGGCTCTTGCGCTACCCGCTGCCGCCAGTAATCGAGCAGATCCGCCATCGTTTGCTCGAATAGGATTCGAGGTTCCCAGCCCGTGTGGTTTGAAAATTTTCGGGTGTCCGGAACCTGGAGATCCGCGTCGATTGGACGGAGTCGTGCCGAATCCTGTTCGATACGGATGTCCTTCGCCATGGTTGAGCGTGAAATCAAGTGATTGAGCATTTCACCGATGGTGCAGGTGAAATTTCCTCCGATGTTGTAGTACTCACCAGCTATCGGATTCTTGGTGACGAGTAGGTGGTAGGCACGAACAGCATCGCGGACGTCAGCAAAAGTACGCAGCGAATCCAGATTGCCTACCTTGACTACCGGTGGAAGCTTGCCCGCCTCAATCAGGGCGATTTGCTTGGCGAATGACGACTCGGCGAAGACGTCGCCGCGGCGCGGTCCGGTATGCGTAAACATCCTCGTGGTCATCACTTTCATTCCATAGGCTTCTGCGTAGAAGCGTCCGACGAGATCGGTGCCGACTTTCGATATCGCGTATGGCGAGGCAGGATGAAAGGAACATTCTTCATTGATGGGCAGTTTTTCGCGCGGCACTCTTCCGAATACCTCGGATGATGCGCAGACATGGATCACCGGATCGATTTCCTTGTTCAGCCGGATAACCTCGAGCAGGCGACAGGTGCCATTGATGTTCGTATCGAACGTTTCGAGCGGAGCAGTAAAACTGGTTTTCGGGTAGCTCTGTGCAGCGAGGTGGAAAACATAGTCTGGCCGTGCTTCCTCGATTGCATGGTGTAACGAAAGCGAATCGCGCAGATCGCCATACACAAACCCGAGTCTATCTGCCTTGTTGGCACGTCCAAGTAGATGGCTGACGTTGTCGAGGGGGCTGCGCCAACGGCACATGCCGACGATTTCCCATTCTGTGTGTGCCAACAGGTAGTCTGCCAAATGCGAGCCGACCATTCCGGTAATTCCAGTAATCAGGGCTCGGGGGGAGGTCATTGCGTCGCTGCCTTGTCCAATACTTCATGAAGTTTGACGATCTGCGGGCGAAGATCGAAAGAATGGTTACCGACAAAAAACCCGTGATTATGCACGGTGCTGGCATTCTCGATCGGTCCTGCGCAATCGAAATCGTAATGCCGGATCATGTCGTGCCTCAGTATGCATCCTCCCGTAATGATTCGATAGGCGATGTCAGCTTCCTTCATCGCTGCCATCACTCGGGCGCGGTCAATTTCGAATCGAGGATTGAGAATGAAGGTGAATGCGAACCAGCTGCTTTGACCGAACTCGCGCTGGCGTATGAATCTATCATCACCGGCAAACAGTGAATCGAGGAAAATGGCGTTGGCACGACGCTGGGCGACGAGCTGGTCCAGCTTCGCAAGCTGGACTACGCCGATTGCGCCGGAAATCTCGGTTGGGCGAAGGTTGTAGCCGGGAAGGATGAAGCGGTAGGCCTCAAAAAAATCGTCCTCCTGCTTCTCGAAGAGCTGCGAGCCAGCCGGCTGGTCACGTGTCCAGCCGTGGTTGCGTAGGCACAGGCAGAGCTGGTGCAGCTCGTCATCGTCGGTCAGCACCATGCCACCTTCCATGGTCGAGATGTGGTGTGAGAAGAACAGACTGAAGGTGTTAATGTGGCCGAAAGTTCCGGTGCTGCGCCCGTTCAGCGTGGCGCCCATCGACTCGCAGTTATCTTCGACAAGATACAAGCCGCGTGCGTCACAAAGTGAGCGCAATTCGTCGAGCGGTGCAGGATTTCCAAGAATGCTGACCGCCATGACTGCACGTGTACGCGGCGTGATAGCTTCAGCCACTCGCTCTGTTGTCATGTTCAAGGTTTCGAGATCGATATCCACGAAACGCAGCTTTAATCCGTATTGCTGAAGTGGGGCGTAGGTAGTTGCCCAGGATACTGCCGGGACGATAATTTCGTCACCACGTTGCAGTGGCTGAACTTTTCTGAAGCAAAGGGCGGCGACCGCGATCAGATTGGCCGATGATCCGGAATTGACCATGATCGCGTGGCGGGCTCCAAACTTGGCGGCGAAGGCACGCTCGAAATTGTGAACATGCTCACCCATCGTGGTCATGCCAGTTTCGAGCACGCGGCAGCCGGCGGTAATTTCTTCATCCCCCCATGTACTGGCGGCTAGCGGATAAAACATAGGATCCTTCACGAATTAACGAGATTTTAGACGGGCAAGATAGTCAGCGTAGGCGAGTTCCAAGCCTCGATCCAGCGGCACTTTCGGGCGCCAGCCGAGTTCATTCAAGCGGGTGCAATCGAGCAGCTTTCTTGGAGCTCCATCCGGCTTTGAGGGGTCAGTCTCGATTGTTCCGGTGTAAGCAACGATTCCCGCGACCCGTTCCGCGAGATTCCGAATAGAAACCTCCTGCCCGCCGCCGATATTGATTAGCGGATAGTAGTCCCTCTTAGCCAGTTCCCTGAACTTTTCCTGGTCGAGGCAGGCTAGCTTTACTACTGCGCGTGCGCAGTCTTCGCTATACAGCAATTCGCGCAATGGCTCGCCGCTCCCCCATATCCGAATCCCGGCGAGATTCTGGATTTTTGCGTCGTGAAAGCGCCGGATCATGGCTGCCGTGACATGCGAATTGTGCTCATCGTAGTTGTCACCCGGGCCATATAGGCTGGTGGGCATGACTACTAAATAATTTGTGCCGAACTGTTGGTTGTAGGCGCGGCATAATTCGATGCTGGCGAGCTTCGCAGTGGCGAAGGCCGAGTTGGTTCGTTCGAAGGGGCCGGTCAGGAGTGCGGACTCGGTGATGGGTTGTGGGGCGGATGGGGGGTAAACACAGTTGGAACCGAACACCAACAGGCGATCAACACAATGCGCGTAGCAGGCATTGATGACGTTTGAGTGAATCGACAGGTTGTCGAGCAAAAATTCTACGGGATAGCGCTCGTTGGCAAGAATGCCACCAACCCTAGCCGCAGCCAGGATGACGCAATCGGGCTTTTCCCTGGCAATGAAATCGTCGACGGCTGCCCTGTCGCGGAGATCCAGCTCCGAATGGGTTTGGGTGACCAGCAGTGATTGGGTTGCGTCCTTGATAGTCCTCGTCAGTGCTGAACCGACGAGCCCTGTGTGTCCGGCAACGTAGAATTTTTTCGGGGGCATAAAAGTCTCTATATCCCGTCGATTAGCCTACGACAACCCGGTTCTTGCCAGTTTTTTTTGCGGTATACATTGCCTCATCCGCACGCTTTGTCACCGAAGTCTGGCTGTCCTCCGGACGCAGTGCAGTAACACCTGCACTGAACGTAATGAGCTGTTTTTCGTTGTTATGCAGGAAAAACTTCTTTGTCAGCTCTCGCTGCAGTCGAACAATGGCCTTCTGGGCATCTTCAATTGCGGTGTCCGGCAAAAGTATGACGAATTCTTCTCCACCAAAGCGTGCGACGGTATCCTGAGGGCGCATCGTTTCGCGGGTAACCGTCGCCAGGTGAATTAGCGCGGCATCGCCGGCATCGTGCCCGAGCGAGTCATTCAGCTTCTTGAAATTGTCGATGTCAATTAGTGCCACACATAGCGGTGTTTTGCGGCGATTGGCGCGGGCACTCTCTTTTTCGAATGCTTCTTCCAGCCCGCGACGGTTGAGCGCTCCAGTGAGTTGGTCGTGGCGAACCAGCTTGCTGGCGCTGTCGAGTTCCTCTTGAAGTTCACTGATGCGCTCTTCTGTTTCCTTTACTCGTTTGCGCGTTGCCATCAGTTCATCGCGCGAGCGCTGAGCGTTGATCTGGATGATGCTGGTTTCGCGCATCACTTCCTGCACAACGTCGGCCAACTGATTGATGTCATTGGCAGAGCTGATTTTTCTGGCACAGATTTCGATTTTGTCGTGATAGTCGGAGGTGCTGTCCGCGAAATCGGCGAGGTGGTCGACAAAGCCGGCGAGCATCGTCTTCAAGGCTTCTTTTGCCTCTACCAGGCTGTGTTTGAGTTGGCTTTGCTTATAGACGACTTCCTTGATCCGCCGTTCTGCATCATCAATCGAGCGCAGGCTGAGCGGGTGCGAGACGATGTCACGAACAATCGCAATCTGGCCATTCAGCCACTTATCGTCAATTACCAGCTCGCTGATGTTGTCGATAACCAGCTGCAGGAGGTGTAGCAGGCCCTGACGCAACTCAGCACGATCATCGGCCAGCAGCTCCAGCCGGAAGACGAAGCGCTTCAGCTCGACCAGCAGTGTTTCAATGGCCTTCATGCTGTTGGCTTTTCGTGCGGTCGCAGCCAATTCCTTTGCCAGCGTGGCCAATTCCGGTGCCTCGGCAATCTGTGCGGCCACTGCGTGTTCCAAGGCAAACGCCAGAAGGTCGCGCAGTTCGGGCAATAGCTCACTGGCGCGAGATGTGGATGGTGTTGCCGTGGCGAGGGGGTTGGCATCACCGCTAGGCGGACTTTCGGGGGACGGAATTGTGTCATCCACCAGTGCAGCTTCGTCAATCTCCTCGCCCTGTGACCAGGCACGCACGAGGCTATGTAACCGGTTATGCAGCGTTTCCGCATTGCTGCCTGCGCTGGAGAACAGATGATCGAGTGCTTCCCGCTTCTTGCCAGGGGTAATGCCAGAGCGGTTGCTGTCCCACTCGCGCAGCAGGCTGTGAATCAATTCGCCCCAGGGAAGGGATTCAACAGCGCCTTGCTCGTCGATGAACTTGGTGAGTGTGTCGCGATAGGCATTCCAGTTCTCACTCTTTAGTGAGAGTTCCAGTTCCCGTGCCAGGCGCATCTGGGATGGGGTTGCACGGGGCAATTCCTGAACCAGCGATTTCAGTTGTTCTGCAGGAAAATCGACGGCTTCAGCTGCATTGGTACCAGCTACTTCATGATAGACCGTCTGGTAATGCTCAGGTGTCGGAGCAATCCGTCGGGTGGCGAGAATGCGGAATGTCTCGCGGGCGATTTCGTTGGGGTTGCTGAATGACGGCATCAAGGGCGTCCGATCTACGTGTTATGCGGACTAATTCTAATGCCAGAAGCGGTACTCCGAAAGCGTGTTAAGAGACCTGACTTAGGCTACTTCATTCGGCTATAATGCGCCCCGGTTTGCCCCCGTAGCATGAAGGTCGTGCAGTTGATTTGTAATCATCAGGTGTTGGTTCGATTCCGACCGGGGGCACCATCATCGAAATCCTCTTGCTTTACTTTCCACTGTTCTCTACCAAGCCGCCAAAACGCTTGTATAGGCTGGCGTCAGCGGCTGGCAAGCAGCCTTCCGGCGTCTGCAGCGTCGCCATCAGATGCTGCTCGGATGGACACAGTGTCTTCTCGTAGATATCGCGGCAGAGTTCCCGTGCGGCGTGGCCAAGCCAACGGCGATCGAGCAGGGAGTCGGGTAGCTGCGGGTCACGCAATTGAACGCGCCTGAATTCGTGAATCAGTAGGGTACGCAGTACAAAGCACTGCTCTGGATCGTTTATTCGGCTGGTTGTCAGCCATTCCAACACAGGTCGAAAGCGGTCGATGAATCGCTGATAATCCTCGACAAGCCGATCCAGCCGCCAGCATTGATGGACCATCGAACAGAGCGGGTCTGCGCCAGCGTCGTCGAGGGTTTTGGCTTTCAGAAGCGCAACCCTTTCACCTCCGGCAGTCTGGCGTAGAGCATCGCGCACGAGGTCGGTATCGCCAAATGGGTGGGCGAATACTCCTGGAGCAATGGCGCCATAGCCTCCCCAAAGCAGGTCGTGTCGTAAGGCCTCCCGATCATTTGGGGCGAGGGCGCCTTCGGGAATGATGACGATCTGCCATTCGCCATTCCAGATTGCGTGGGGCGTGTCGTAGATTCGTCGATACGCATGGTTGATGCGCCGCAGTCCTGCTGCGGTTAGACCATAGGCGCTACGCCGACCGACTGGAGTGGCTTGTAGCCATGTTTCATGTGTCAGGCGAAAGACGCTGGTCCGTACGGCGCGGTCACTGATGCCCATCGGCGATACAAGACTGATCAAATTTCCCAACCAAACGCTGCTTGCGTGGGGGGCGATCGCGTCGCCAAAAATTGTGACGATCAGTGAGTTGGTTCTCAGTGGCGATTCTTTCAACAAATCGCTGATCCAGTGCCCGAGCTTCGGGTTTTTCATCGACAGATTGAAGCCAGTAAATTTGATGGGGGAGGTACTGCTGTTTCGCTATGCCCCAGTCTTGCTGAAAGGCTTTGTGCGGCTTCTTTTATAGCAAACGCCAGAGGGCTATCCCATTCGGTATCAAAATTGCCGAAAGAACCGAGAGAGGTTACTGCAGCGACCATGTGGCCCGAGTGATCAAACACAGGGGCGCTGAAGCCATTGATTCCGGGGGTCAAGCTGCCACTGGCACGAGATATACCGTGCAGGCGAATTTCTTGGATGATCGGTTCGAGATCCTGGACCAGGGTGGTCACAGTGCTTCCAGATTGCTCTGCCGTCGTCCGGAGTTCATTTTCCAGCAGCTTTTTGAGGAAGGGCGTTTTGCAGTAGGCGACAAACGCCCTGCCAGTTGCCGAGTTGGACAAGGGAAGAACAGTTCCTGTTCGCAAAGTAACGGTAATGGGCCCTCCGGCTTCAACCCACCGCACAATGGTGGCGCCGTGATTGCCCAGCATGGCAAGTGCGACGGTCTCGCCGATGCGTTCGCACAGATCATCAAGAATTGGGGCGCCGAGCCTCACTGGATCAAGGCGCGAAAGGCTGGCCAGGCCGAGTTCCAGAGAAAAGCTCCCGAGATCATATCGGCCAGTATTCGCGTCCTGCTCTACCAGCCCCATACGCATGAAACTCACGAGATAACGATGTGCTTTTGCTGCAGGCATGCCGGCATTACGAGCGAGGTCGCGCAACATCATGGGTCGGCCATGTGCGGCGAGTGCCCGTAGCAATCGAGTGCCAACCTCGATTGACTGAATTCCCTGACGCTGTTTTTCCGTTGTTGCAGTCATTTCTGCGCTCGCTGTTATTTGTTCGTGCAACATTGTAACGATACCGAAGGGCGTAAAGCACGACCAATGCTGGCGCGTATAATTCATCCAGAACATGGATCAATTCAGGGAGAAAGCATGCGTGCAGTAATGATCGCCAATCCAAAGGGCGGTGCAGGAAAAACAACATTGGCAACTAATCTGGCCGGCCATTTCGCCAACAATGGCGACAAGGTAACGTTGTGCGACCTTGATCGGCAGCAGTCGGCGTTACGGTGGATGGCTTTTCGCGATCCAGCGCTGCCTCCAGTCACTGGCTATTTTGCGGGTAACCAGATGTTGTTTAATTTGCCAAAGGAACCTGACTGGGTTGTGCTCGATGCTCCTGCAGGCTTGCAGGGGTACAAGCTTTCAGATTATCTGCGACTGGTCGATAAGGTCATTGTCCCGGTTGTTCCATCGGTCTTTGATATGGCGGCTACCGAAGACTTCCTCAATTCGATCCGCACGGAAATGCGCGGACGTAAAGGTGTAGTGGGCATTGTTGCTATGCGAGTCGACCCGAGAACGCGTGCAGCGGGAATGCTTGAGGAATTTCTTCGGCATTTTGATATTCCTATCCTTGCCTACCTGCGCAACACGCAAAACTATGTGAACGCAGCAGCTGCAGGATTGACTGTATTTGATCCGCCACGAGCGAAACATCGGCGTGATGAAGAACAGTGGCAAAATCTCTTGCACTGGCTTTCCGAGTAGGCTATAGTTCGCCCCCTCGCAACACGGAAGCGCTGACGCGAAAGCGGCAGAAAAGAAATTTTCAAGCGCTGTGTTGACCGAGTAAAGAGAAGTCTGTTAAAGTCTCACTTCTCTGACGGACGCGGGGTGGAGCAGTCTGGCAGCTCGTCGGGCTCATAACCCGAAGGTCACAGGTTCAAATCCTGTCCCCGCAACCAAGTAGTACGCTCTTTAAAAACCAGACAACCGATAGGTGTGGGTACTTGGTTTGGTTGTAGGCCATTTTCGAATGGTCATGCAATTAAATTGAAGTGCTCGCACGATTTAGTAAGTTCAAGGAAACTTGAAT
>Ga0172380_10002468_pt1 | contig 28273 bp, 18 predicted proteins | sample Leawe162metaG_FD_119747 | JGI IMG/M metagenome (GOLD analysis project Ga0172380, IMG submission 119747) | Leachate microbial communities from a municipal landfill in Southern Ontario, Canada - Leachate well 162 metaG | ecosystem: Engineered > Solid waste > Landfill > Unclassified | place... | reverse complement strand
TTCCGGCTTTACAATTACGTATTCCGCGCAGCCGCCTTTCGCCAGGGTCAGCGCCGCCCCAGGCGTTACGCCGGGCGCCCGGCAGGAGATCAGGCCGGCTGCGCCAACCGCCAGGCATGCCCCCGCCATAAGCCATTGAATTGTTTTCATCTTTTTTACTCCACCTCCATCCTGAGCGCCAGCGACCGGCTGAAGGGCGGCAGGATTATGTCTGCCGCATCCGGCTTGAGCGCTTGCCATGCACCGGTCCAGGGATTATACGCGCGCACCTTCCACCCCGCGGGGGATGACAGGCAGGAAGAAAGGTCCACCGTCACGTGCGCCAGGGTTTCGGGCGCTTTTCCCTCCTGCAGCTCGCTGCGCCAGTCGTCCTGCCTGTCCCGGCACCAGGCCAGCACCGTCTTCTTTCCGCGCAAGACATAGATGCGCAGGCGCGGGTGCTCAATCATCACCGGCTCAAATTTTTCCGCTGGCGGATCGATCCCCTCTATCGCCCCGGCAAAGCGGGCAAAATGCCACCAGAGCTTGTTGGGCTGAACGTATTTATCCCAGTGCCAGCTCTGCCCCGGCCCGGCGGCGCCGGCCATGAAGGGCGCCCAGATCAGGTCATGGAGCAATACGCCTTCCTTGTCTTTTTGATATAGCTTGAAGGGCCCGGAATGGCATGGTTCCACCGCGCCGCTTTCGGCCAGGATGATCGGTTTTTCCGGGCCGAGCGCCTGGAGCTCGCGCACGGCTTCGGCGGCCAGGAAGTCCACGGGCCCGTGGCAGACATCCCATTGCGCGCCGAGATCCAGGTAGCGGTGCACCTGGGCCACGTCGTTGCCGGCCAATGTGACGAGAACACCGTACATGCAGCGGAACTCCTGCCGGTCAAAACTGCCCAGGCTCTGCACGGCCATGTTTTTCGGGAACAGGCGGTGCAGTTCGGCCAGCATCCTCCGCGTCCAGGGCGCCCAGACGCTGATCGGCCCCACGCAGTTCATCTCGTTCCAGAGCTCCCAGGCAAAAACAGCGGGGTTGTCTCCGATACGACGCCGGTACCAGGCCAGTTTTTCCTTGAACTGGGCAAGCCCCTTTGCGCTGCGTAAAAAATCCTCCATATCGGTGAACGGCCCGCCATTGGCCTGGTGATGCAACGTGCTGTCGAAAAAATCGTTTTTTTTCGCGGTGACGGCGCGGAAATACTCAAGGCACAGTTTCACGCGGATGCCGCGTTCGCCCGCCAGCACAAGGAATTTTCCAAGATTGTTTGCCGCGGCTTTGTCGAAAACACCGCTTCGTTCGCGCTCGATATCAAAGCTGCCGTGGTTGAGCCAGACCCGGCAGTAATTCAGACGGTTCTGCGCCATCGTGTTCAGAACCTTTTCATAATCCTGCGGATCAGGTGAGCCCACCAGGTTGAGTCCGATCGGCACATAAGGTTTTCCGTTATCGAGCTCTAAATACCGGCTGTCCCGCGGGCTGACCTTTACGAACGCCTTTGCATCTTTCATGTTCGTATTCATTCATTCTTCGGATTTGGTTTTGATATTCCTGATTTCATAAATTCCGCCGCGGTTTGTATCAAAACGGCATTTGCCGTCCGAAATATCAACCGGTACTTTTTTGCCGCCCACGGTCACACATATGCGGCCCGGCGCAGCCAGAACGCATAAATTGCCGCAAAATGATTTTAAAACAGCTTTTGTCAGGCGGCCTTCCTGCCATTCAAGGCTCACTTCAAAGCCCCCGCGCGCGCGCAGCCCCCTTATCCTGCCCTGTTTCCATTTTTTCGGCAAAGCCGGCAAAAAGCGGATCACGCCGCGCTGGCTCTGCAGGAGCATTTCCGCCACCCCAGCCGCGGCGCCCAGGTTGCCGTCAATCTGGAAAACCCCCGTATTCAAATCAAACAGGTTGGCCGTTGTATTTTCCTTTAGCAGCCTGTTGATGGAGGCCAAGGCCCGGGCGCCTTGGCGCAGGCGGGCCCGGAGATTTACCAGCCAGGCGGCCGACCAGCTGCCGAATCCGCCCATGAATTTCTCGTGCTCCGCAATGGTCCGGCGCATGGCGCGCGCCAGCTTTGGCGTGGCTTCAATATCAATCTGCTCGCCGGGATATAGCGCGTAGGCCTGCCGCAGGTGATGGTTGCCGTCCGATTCCAGGTCATCAACCCATTCCATGATTGTCCCGCCTCTGCCGATTCGCGGCAGCGCCAGGCGTTCGCGCGCCGCCAGCAGGCGGCGCCGGAATTCACCATCCCGGCCCAAAATTTCGCCGGCCCGGGCGCAATAGCCGAAGAGGTCCCAGAGAATCTGCTGGCTCATGCTGGTGCCCATGGCCGGGTAAACTATCCGCCCCTTGATTTTATAACCTTTTTCGGGGAGCACCGAAGGGCCGAACACGAGCCGGCCGGTCCGGGGATCTGTTTCACTGTAATCCAGGCAGAACTCCGCCGCCTCTTTCATGACCGGATATGCCCGGCGGAGAAATGATTGGTCGCCGCCGAACTCGTAATGCTCCCACAAATGCCGGCAAAGCCAGGCGCCGGCCTCCGGGAACAATCCCCACTGCAAAACGGTCCCGGGCGAGGTGAAACCCCAGGCATTGGAAACCCAGTTCGCGCACCAGCCTTTTGCGTCAAAGCTTACCCGCGCCGTGCGTCGGCCGGGTTCGCGCATGGAATCTATGAAGTCAAGGAGCGGTTGGTGGCATTCCGCCAGGTTGGTATTTTCCGCCGGCCAATAGTTCATCTGTGTGTTGGCATTGAGGTGGTAATCGCAATCCCACGGGGGATGATAGCTGGCGTTCCAGAGCCCCTGCAGGTTGGCGGGCAGGTTACCGGGGCGGGAGCAGGAAATCAGAAGGTAGCGGCCATACTGGAAATACAGCGGAATAAGCGCTGCATCTTTTCCGCCTTTTTTGAATGCCTCCAGGCGCCGGTCCGTGGGCAATTCTGACCCATCCGCATGGCCAAGGTTGAATTCCACGCGGTTGAACAGCCGGCGGTAATCGCCAACGTGCCGCGCCCTGAGCGTATCATAGGAACGGGCCGCAGCCGCTTCCATCTGCCGCCGGCAAAGTCTTCCCGGATCATCGCCGCGGTTGTCCGTATTGGCGGTTACCAGGATGATGATTTCATCCGCGCCCATGACCCGGATGGCATCCGCCTCTTTCAGGAGCCGGCCGCCTTTCGGCTTCGCCAGCACTTGGCACTCGAAGCGCATGCCGCGCCCTTGCCAGATACGCCCGCGCATGAGAAGGCGGTCTCGCCCGACAACCCGCACAACAGCCTCGCGCTCGCGCGAGAGGCGAACCACCGCATCAAGCTCGCCGCGCCTGCCGGCGGCCAGGCGCATTACGATCGCCTGTTCAGGATGGCTGGCAAATACTTCCTGCTCGAACCTGACCTGGCTGGGCGAATATGATGACCGCGCGCGGTAAACTGTTTTGGCCACAGCCGTAGTTAGATCAAGCTCGCGGCGGTATCCTGAAATGTTCCAGCTGCGCTGCCCGCCGAAAAAGAGACTCAACTCGCCCAGCGGCTCATAGGCCCCGAAGGCGCGGCAGGCGCGGTTATCCTCTTTTCTGCGCGTGAGCAGACGCCCGGCCAGCTCATGGGCTTCAAAGTAACGGCGCTCCAGCAGGAGCCGGCAGACTACGCCGATGTTTTTGCCAAGGGCAGGATTATCGGCTTCCTGCCGGCCGCCGCTCCACAGGCTGATTTCGTTGAGCGGGATTATTTCCTTTTCCGGATTGCCGGAAACCATGGCGCCCAGGCGGCCGTTGCCAACCGGCAGCGCCTCCAGCCAGTTGCGCGCCGGCCGCTTGTACCATAACTTGAGATGATTATCACCCATAGTTTCCGGGAATCATGTCATTTTATCCGTGACGCGCCGGGACAGGCTTCTATTGCTGCCGATGACCTCCACATTGGCCGACGCCCGGCTGTCCGCCTGGATATGCCGGTCATTACCGGCCAGGCTCACGTCAAACAGCCTGACATTTTTCATTTCACCGCGCGCGCGAACGCCTACGTTGCATTCGCCGATGCTGACGTCCCGGACCAGGATCCCGTCCGGAACCGATCCCTTGCCAACGCAAGGGCTCTCCCCCAGGTTGATGCCGCAGTTGTCGCCCGCTTTTTTTGTGCCGCGCACGGACCCGCCCGTCCAAATCAAATCCTTTGCCGCAAGGTCAACGTGGATGAGCCGGTCGCCCGATACGCAAAGATTGCTGACCTGCGTGCCTTTGCCGTAAAAAGACACGCCCGGGGGAGGTGCGCTGCGCGCAAAGCGCTTGTAATTTTCGCCGTGGCAGGCATCATTTGCCGATGAACAATCGTCCCCTCCGATCGAAAGGTTGCAGCCGTTATCCGAGCACAGGTTGCCGGAAAAGTGAATTTCTGTTTCCATGGACCCCGCGGCAAGCCCCATGCGCGGATTGCCGGAACAGATGTTGCCCTGCACGAGGATGCGAGAGTTGCCGGTTTTCTGGTGGAACATGATCCCGTCCTCGTGTTCGGAACATGAGGCAATGTTGTCAGCAATAATACAGTCGCGCGAATCAAGCATGGTGATGTTCTTGTCGCGGCAGCCGGTGCAGACAGTATTCAAGATGCGCCCGAAGGCGAGCCCGGCCAGGCAGAGGTTGTGTTCGGAGGCGTCGCGCACGGTGATGCCTTCAATCGTTATATATTCCAGCGTACCCGGCGCCCCGGAGGCGGCAATGCCGCAGGCTGCGCGAATTTCCTCCCCGCCGGCTCCGCCGATGCTCATATCCGCCCTCAGACCGCAGCCTTCCAGGACCGTCGGCCGCACGTCGAGCTGGTTGGCCTTGTTGCCGTCAATCGTCCCCGGGCCGTAAATCCTGACATGGGAAACATTGTCAAGCCAGATGGCGGAGGGCTGGGTTGCGATGCGCGGGCGTGCCGCCAGGCGGTAATTCATGGTAAGCCGTCCCGCAAGAGAGATGGTGTTGCCATCAATGGCGGCGATCCGGCCGCCGTCGGCATGCGGGCGTGTCTGCCACATGGGGCTGTCATCGGCCAGGAGCGTCACCCACTGTCCCGGCCGGAAGCCGCTTGCATCAGCCACTTCCACGCATGGTTGCCCGGCCGGGGCATCGGCGGCCAGGGGCCTGGCATGAGCATCGGCCACCTTGAGAGTCCCCATGATTTCGAGCGACTGCCCGGAGCGGGGCATGATGGCGTTGCTCACAACAAAGACCCCGGCGGGAATGAGAATATGCGTTGCGCCTGAATCCAGGGCGGCCTGTATGGAGAGGGCATCGTCGCGGATCCCGTCGCCAAGCGCGCCGAAATCCATGACCGATACCGCAGATCCCGGTTTGTTTTTCACATTCGCCGGCGTATTTTTCATGCCTTCAGGTATTCAGTTCCCGGGCTGGAGCGCAAAAGGGGGCGCTTTCGGGTCGAGCTTGCAGCCCGCCTGCGGACAGGGCGAATCCGTCTGCAATTTGTAATCTCCCGGCATGTGGCTGGTTCCATACCCGCTGCCGTTGGCAACGAACTTCGGGTCATTGGTGGTGTTGCCGGCGCCCCATCCCTCCCGGGCGGGACAGGTGCACGAACCGGAAAACACAAGGCAGGCATTTGAAACCGACGCAGCCCAGTTGGGCGTTTTGCTGTCCGCCCGGGCCAAGTTGAAATATACGATGCAGTTATCCACCCGGGCGGTCCCGGCCCCTTCAAGCATGACGCCGCCGCAACCTCCGGCGGATTTGTTGCCGGTAACCGTGCAGCCCTTCAGGGCGTTGCCGGGCGCCAGGTAAATCGCGCCGGGGTATCCGCCTTCATTGCCGAAAAAGAAACTGTTTAACGCCGAAATGCGCGCCGCGCCTCCGGCCATGGCGGCCACATTACCGGCAACCACACAACCGGAAACCATGCCGCCGGAAATCCCGCCCCCGTTGTTCGCCTTGTTCCCGGCCACGAGGCTTTCCGTGACTTCTGATCCGTATGCCCCGCCGCCGTTATTGGAAGCGATATTCGAGACCACCCTGCACCGGAAAAGTTTCGCATGCGGGCCCGCGCCGCCGGCGTCGATGCCGGCCCGGTTGGCCGCAACAACGCTGTCGAAAACCTCGCAGGGATCAGCCGGGCTCCAGCCCATGACGCCGCCGCCCGAGCCGGCCGTGGCATTGTTTGAAACCAGGCAGCCGTAAAGGCCGCCGCCATGCACGCCGCCTCCCCCGCCCCATCCCGAGGAGTTTCCGGCTATGACACAGTTAAACAGGATGGCATGGTCTGTGCCGCCGCCCCTCAAGGCAGCGCTGTTGTTCGTTATCACGCAATTGAAATATTTCCCGCCGCAGGCGCCGCCGCCGCCCCGGGCGGAATTGCGCGGGTCGCCGAAAGCTGAATTGCCGGTGATAATGCAGTTGGATATGCTAGCCAGCGAAGAGCGCGCATAAACTCCACCGCCGCTCCGGTCGGCGCTGGAAGCGTATTCCTCATTTGTGGTAAGTGTGGCGCCTCCGGTGAGGGTAAAGCCAATCAACGCCGAGCCATCGGCCATTGAGACGCAGCGGACCGCATCCGGCCCGTTCGTCCGGCTGTCACTTGACCATACCCCCTTGATAATGGTCTTGACCGGGTCATTATTTTCACTGCGAACAATAATGGCCTTGGTGATCGCCACGCGGTTGGTCAGTTTTGAGCGCCAGAATCCATCCGATTTGCCGCCGGAATCATAAACCCCCGCCCTGACCCAGACCGTCTCTCCGGGCGAGCGGTAGGAGCGCTGCGCCAGGAACGGCCAGCGCGCGGATGACCGTACCCAGACCGGCTCGCCTTCCGCGGCGGCGTCCACCGCGGTCTGGATGTCGCCGGCGGCCGTGGCCCAGGACTCGTAGGGGGCCGCCGCGCCGGGATTGTTTTTGACGACGTATTTGTCGCCGGCATTGACCGCACTCGCCAGCGCCAAGCTCAGGCAGAATGCCAAACATAATACCTTAAACTTATAAGAAACAGACTTACCACGGAGACACGGAGACACGGAATAATTTATGACACCGAGACTTACGAATGACTTCCGCCCTGGCGGGCGGATGCCATTCGTTCGCCATTCTATTATGGGAGTAAAATGAAAAAAAGAGAACTTTCTCCTCCAACTCTCGTTGAAAACCTGCGCGAAACCGGTGGCTGCCTCCGCGCGGAGGCGGCTGCCGGTTTCGCGTTTACGTACACTCTCTTCCTTCATGCCTCTGTGACTCCGTGGTAAGTTTTTGTTTCCTTTCATCATGGCCCCAATACGATCTTCACCACCGGCTTGAAATAGCCCGGGGCCTTCCATGTAGAGTTCCACTTGTCCGCCCCCCGTCCGTAGCCGGCGCGGCAGCAGTTGATCATGACCGATTCCGGCTTCCCGCCCAGGTCGGCAAGGGGTATTTTAACCTCCGCGTACCACGCCCCGCGCGCCACGGAGGTCGCGCAGGTCCACTCCCCGTTCCAGTCCGCCTGAGGGCCCGCCGAGAACGTGCCGTCATAGACGCTGCCCAGGGCGTTGAGCACAATCTGGCGCGTCGGCTCCTTGCCGAGCGGGGTCTTGATGAATATCTCCAGGCATTCGTCACCGTAGGCGGCGCCGTCGCGGGGACGCACTTCCGCCTTCAGCACCTGCGGCAGGTACGGGTTTTCGCAACGGAACCCCAGGTAAAGCGCATCGGCGCTCCGCCAGATCTTTCCGGTCGTCTCGCACCCGGGCTGCACTTTCCCGATCGCCGCCTCGTTCACCGCGAATGAGGCCGCCTTCGACCAGGCCGCGTCGCGCATGTGGCCGTCGAGCTCGATATCACCCTCCAGCTTCGGGACCGCAACGGTCAGGATTTCGTTCGTTTCATCCGCTCCTAATCGCAGCAGGCATGCCGCCGCAAATATTACCGCAGCCATGTAACCGGTTTTTGATGTCATTTCTTACCTCCAAGATTTATCTGCACTACAAGCCTTTCGGCACCACGGCGACAGAGCGCCGTGGCTACAGTAGAATTCACTCTTGCTGTAGCCGCCCCGCTCTGTCGGGGCGTTTTTCATTTTTCGAACATGTAATTGAGGATGATATTGTTTTCCATGTCGCCGGCGTTTTTCCAGGCCGTCTCAAGCATATTGAGCGCTTCCTCCGCCGGGATCATGGCATCCTTCGCCTTCTCCAACTTCGCGCGGTATTTTTCAAGCTCCTTGAACTGCTTCTTGTCCGGCCCTGACAGGTATTCCTTCATCTTTTCCATCTCCCCCAGGGTCGCGTTCACCGATGCCAGCAAGGCCGCCGCCCCGACCGGACCGGTCATCACTAGCACATTCGGAGTGTGGTAGCCCGGCCGCGCCAGGACCAATCCCTGGGCGAACGAGCCCTTGGCGTCATACATGTTCCGGCACACATTTATCCGCCAGTAATGGCCCGCGGCTTCGCCCCCGGCGAGCGCCCCGAGCGGTATGGCCATTTCGGCGGTCCAAAGATCTTTCCCGGCCGACGCCGCGCTCTGCCAGTCCGTGTTCCAGGCCGGGTCAAGGATTTTACGCTCCGTTGTTGAGCCGCTCACATTGAGCGCAAAATGATAATAGTTGGTGGGAATGGCGCCGCCGTCCGGGGCGATGAAGAGCTCTAGGCTTTCATCCTCGAAGACGGGGCCGTCGTGCTCTCGCTTTTCACCTTTCAGCGCCGCGCCGGACGCTGCATGGCACTCGGCCCCGATATAGAGCTTCCCGCCGCCAACCAGGAAGCGCACGGTTGTCTTTGTCCCGGGAATGGCCGGCCTGAGAGGCATGGCCGGTTCGGCCAGTTCCATCGCATAAGCCTGCTGCCAGGCCGGGTCATCCAGCTTGCCATCCAGGGCCGGCACGGCGCCCTCTTTGACCTCAGGCAGCATGATGGCCGCCTTCACGCCGCTCGCAATCAACAGTATTACCGCCAGCATTGCCAGTCTTTTCAGTATATGCATCTTCTCCTCCTTGTGTTGCTCATTGCCTATATTGCCCATTTATTTTTCTCTTTCATGTCATTAAACAGACTCACCACCCGCTTCGCTGGAGACACGGAGATTTATTCTCGCAATCAATCGTTGCGCGCATTTTGCGTAGGGCACAACGCCCCTAGCAAAATGCGCGCAACACTCTGTATGGAGATGGAATGAGATCGTAAAGCTCCGTGTTCCCGTGATCTCCGTGGTGATTCCTCTCTTTCTTGTTATTTCTCGCTTTTTATCGCAGCTTCTAATCCATCAGGCACTGAACGTCTGCTGCCTCTCCGCATTTCTTACTTCATCTCCAGCGTCTTCAACGACCACGGCTTCATGGCGATTTTCACAGCCGGCTTGCCGTTCTTGCTCTTCATTGTTTCAAGCTTTTGCGGTGCGCCCCCGGAAAGATCGCTGGCTTCCGTCACCCCGGCCGGCAGTTCCAGCTCAACCTCCGTTTCCTTCTCCCCGTTGTTGACCAGGCCGTAGCGCTTGCCATATTTGCTGATGAAGGCCTGTGAGGCTGTGTCGGCTATTTTCCCGCTGTAATTTTCCGGCTCTACGAATGGCAGAAGCTTGTAAGCGACCGCAAACTCCCTGAAATCCTCCAGCCGCGGTCCCCAGGGCTCGTTATAGCTCCCGATCGTGACGTTCCGCGGGTTGCCGTAAACAAATGCCCTTATAAGACCTTTGCGAAAAGTCGTTTTGGGCACGGCATATGCGCAATGATAAAACTGCAGCGGAACTTCCTCTTCCAGGGTGGCGGAATGAATCATGATGCCCAGGCCTCCCCTGCTGAAGCTTTTGCCCAGCTCCTTGAACCAGGCGGTCTCGAAATAATCCGGCACTTCCCTTCCAGTCCTGAGCACGGAATACGCCTCAAGCTCCAGCATGAACCCGGCGTTACCCGCGTAAAGCGCCGGATCAAGCCCTAAAAAGCGCAGGTAATCCACGAGGTTCTTGATGCCGGCGGCGGAAAACCTGGCACGGTCCGCGCCCGAAATCATGTCCCGCCCGAGGCACGGTTCCACAAGCCCTGAGCCATGATCCCAGTACCGGAGCAGGGTGACAAAAAGATCCGGCCGGTATTTCCTGACCTCGGCCAGGAGCCACTCGTTGAACTTGAACCGCTCCGCGCCGGCCCACTCCTGCCACTGGCGCAAAAGCTCGGGACCGCCGTTCAAAAGCGACTGTACGTTTTCGCTCACCGAGGGCGAAGGAACCACCTTGGCGCCGGTGGCGGCGCGGAAATCCTCCAGGTTGCGCCGGGTGATGACCGCATCGGGCCAGAAATGGGTGGAGATATCCCTGAGCGAGCGGTATTTAGCCAGGGCCGGCAGGACGTTCTTCAAGGCCCCGGCGATATGATCAAGCTCCTCCCTGGTGGGCTTCAAAGGAATGTGCTCTCCCATGTAAGTGACAGGATCTGTGAAACTGTCATAATCGGTGCCTTCAAAACCAAGGTGCAGGAGCTCGCCCAGGTGGATGACGACCCCAACCCCCTGCTCATCCGCGGCTTTGAACAGCATCTCGTTGCCGGCCCGCGTTCCGGGATGACACCACTCGTGGGTTTCACCCCGCCATTTCCCGCCGAAAAATCCGCGGGTGTGGTTCCAGACGGCATTGTATCCGAGAAGTTTTGGATACTGGAACATATATAATGTATTTGCCCCGCGGTCCATCTCGGTCCAGATGGTCACGCTGCGCTGCCGTTCCGCCGGGGCTTGAGCTAGCGCTGCAATATCCGGCAGCTCCGGCATGGTTTTCACGCGGTAAATTTTGATACTCTTGACCGCCGGCCCGGGCGCCTTCTGCCACGGACCTGAATGTATTTTGTTGCTGAATACGATCGAGTCCTTCGTGTTCTTAATTCCCCGCGCGGCCGGATAGCTCAGGCCCTGGAAATTGCAGAGGATATATTCAGTCCTGAAGCCGCTTGCCGGATCGGGCTCGGCTTCAAGACTGCCGTAGAGTCCGCGTGAATAAACCAGATCTTCCGTCTTTTCATCCAGCGCGATGGAATGGAACTCACCCCTCCGCACCTGGTCAAATGCATGTTCCACCACCACCAGGTAGGGAATCCGGGGCTTGAGTTTCGTCTTCAGTTCGTAGCGGAAATAATGGCCTATCTTGTCCGATATGGCCCGGCAGCGCTGCCCCTTGATATTTTCAAGCGGCACCGCGCCATCCTGCGGATTCTCAACGTAGGCCAGAAAACCCCATGGGGGCTGGTTGCCACCGCTCCGCCCGGGACGTAATTTATCCTGCCCGATCTTTTTCTTCAAAACCTCGACCGTCGGGTCGTTGGATGCGTCGTAATACTTGTGCGGGTCTTCCGGGTTGCCGCAGTCGATTTCCTCCAGGAGTTCCAGGTCGGAGATCTTGAAAGGCGCAAGCGCGCCATCGCCCTCGCCGGAGAGCGAAGGCCGCCAGGTGTAATTCAGTGTTTCAGGCCGGATCTGGCCGGCCGAGCCAACCGGCAGGGAGATGGCCAGGTCAAGCTCCTTACCCGAAGCCATCGCGTCCAGTTTGATCCACTTTACCTTCTCAAGAAACCAATCCCACATCACAGCCAGACCGTCTGCCTTCGCAAGCGCCATGTTTTCTGCTCCGGAGAGATAAAACTTCATGCTCCCGGCCGGGGTCGTTACGGCAATGGGATTCCCCGCCAAAACCGGTGTTTTTTCAGCAATCGCCCCGAAAGCCGATTCCGGGCAGTAAAACCGGTAACCGAGCTTTGCGCCCTCCGGGAGATTTCCGGCAACCATCTTGAATTCAACCGATTTCTCCGCGCTCTGGCGGAAAAACGATGTTACCTTGACTTCAACCGGCTTTTCACCAGGCAGGTCGAAGAAGAGCGTGTATTCGGCAATATCATCCTTATTGCTTGCCTCCACCTTTGCCCGGCAGTTCTTTTTGGCCGGGAACACGTTGGTGCCCTTGTATTCAATGAAGGGCGCCATCCACCTGAAGGTTGTCACGCCGGTCCCGTAAGTCGCATTTTGCGGTTGCAGGCTGTCAATCATCCCCGGGACCGTCTGGCTGAAATGCGCGTTGTAAAAGTCGGGCTGAACCACGACCGCGCGATTTGTCAGAGCCTTGTCCGGGTCGGGCTGGATGTAAAGCATCAGGTTGCGCACCGCCACGTAATTGGTGAGGCCGTCTTCCATGCCCTTCAGGCCAATATAGAATGCCTTGATCGGGACCGGCGGCAGCTTGAGGGTGGAATGGTCATACGGATAAAGTTTTTTGCCGGTATCCGGGTTCAGCTTGACAAGCTTGCCGTCCATGGTGCGGATGGAGGCGCTCCAGGCGCCCGCCGCGGGAACCTCGTCACCCCACCAGATCACGGCGCGGTCAAAGGGCGGAGCCTTGTTCTCAAAGGCATCGTATTGGCCTTCCCGCTCGGGCTTGAGCGGCTGGTCGAACATGACGCCGAAAAGCGTCCGTCGCCCGTCGCTCTTCCAATTGGCGCGATAGGTAGGAAAAATGCCGGTTTTTTCAATGGTGCGCCCGGCGAGGAACTTGCCCGGGTCAAAACCGGTATCGGCAAAATCGGTTGTGGCGAAGAAGCGGCCCTGCTTTGAAACCTCGATCTGCCGCCAGTACTCGCGGCCGGAGTAGACGCCGTTGTCGCCGAAGCGTATTTCAGCCTTGAGCGACCCGGCGCCGGCCAGAAACGTCACGGCTGCAAAACAAACCGCCATCAGCCTTTTTTCTGATTGCTTCATGAATATTTTTCCTTGATGGTTATCTGCATTCTGATTACCTGGCAGCATCATACCGCCCGGCAATTTCACGGCAACGCGCAATCTTGTATTTCAAATCCTCAACCGTGAACTGATGCTCGTGGGCCTCGGGATGGTATCCCAGCCGCGGATCGAATTTTAAGAGCTCGATGTCGCGCAGCCCTGATGCAATTTCCCTGCGAGCTATTATCGCAAGTTCTTTTTGAATCTTTCTTTTCTTCCCCGGGCTTTTGTTTATTTTCAACCGGCGGCACAAAAGGCAAAAACGGATAATATTGATTGCGCTGCCGAATGACAAGCCAACATGCTCGGCCAGGTTTCTTTCCAGCAGCAAGGCCCGGTTTTCACTGCCGGAGCGCGCGCATTCTAGGTCCAGGAGTTTAACGCCTTGCACCCAATCAGCATGCATCAGCCTGAAAGCCGCCGCCACGGTCAAAGGCGCAAATGGCTTGACCCAGGTTTCGAGATTGTCGCCCGCCATGATGCGGCCTTCTTTATCCCGCGGCAAACCGCGCCAGCTGGCGATTCGGCCTGCTTTTTTCAGCTCCCGCGCAAAGGGCCAGGCCGTGGCATAATTGAGCGGGCCCCAGTAAAGAAGCGGGATGCTGAAAGGATAATGGCGCCAGGCCCGCGCGAATAACCGCCAGGCCCTGATGACCGCCTCGGAATGATCCGTGCCAAACTCGCCTTCCGCCAGCTCGGCGAGAGCATCCGCCGGATCCGGCTGGCGCCTGCGCGACATGATGGCGGCCAGGCGCGTCATGGGGGTCATCTCCGCCCCGAAGGGCATCGAGCCTTCAAAGCCCGCCACGCCCAGCGCGCGCATCCGGCGCATTTTTTCCGCCAGGATATGCGCCAGCGGCAGGTAAGGAACCGAGCGCAGTTCGTGCGTGGCATTAATGGAAATCTTTGCGTAAATCCGCATGCCCCGCCCGGCCGCCTGCCGGGACTGGCTGACGAAGCGCGGCGCGGGGCCGGTGTAAACATAGGCGTATTCATCCACCGGATAAGTCCGCCCCATGACTTTTATTTTTCCGCCCCGCTCCCAATCCGAGAAAAGAATAACGCCTTTCGGCAGCAGGCCGATCAGCCTGCGCTGCGGTTCAGGATCGATAATATACCAGCTCCAGGTGTGCGCCATGACCCTGGCATCGGGGGCTGCGCGCCTGGCGCCGCGGTAAACAAGCGAAATAATTTCCGCAACGACTTCAGCCCGGCTCCGCCGGGCGCAGCGCGGGCAGACAAATTTGGCGGCCGCCCACTTGGCCATGTCCGGCTCTGAAAAATGTTTTTGCGGCAGCGGATAATGGGAATAGCAGTGCGTGTTGGCTTCGCTGGCGGTAACCAGCAACACTCCGCCCAGGCCCGGCGCGCGCTTGAAAAGATTGTAGGCGCTGCTTTCAAGGTACTCCCGCACTTCCGGCGTGCTGGAGCAGAGCGCGTATGAAGTTTCGTCCGGCGTGGGATTGACCTGGTTGAAGGACCAGGGCTGACCGCGCAAGCCCGGATGACTTTTCCAGAAATCATCCTTAACCGGCAGGGCCCGCGGCTCCATCAGGTAAAGGTAGACCTTCACGCCGTGCCTGCCGGCGCGCTCAATCAGCCGGTTCAGGCAGTCAAGCACCCTGCTGTTGACGCGGGGAAACAGGGGTGAAGGGACCAATTCCCGGAAAAGCGCGTTCAACCATATCCCGTTGAACCCCTCTGCCGCCAGCCGCTTCAGCCAGTTCTCCGGGTGGGTTTTCAGCGAGGTAAGGATCGCGCGGCCGCCTTTATCGTGCATGATCGGGATTGAATACGGGGAACGCAGGATCCGCGCCTCAAAACTCATGGCATTGTTTTTCATGTAGCTGTTTCTCCCTTCCCAGGCAGCTGCGGACGTTTTGCAGGATTACTTCGAAAAATTTATGCCCATATAGCTTATTGGCCTTCAGCGCGCCCCGGCTGTACCAGTGTTCATCCTTGAAGCGTTTCATATCCACGCCTTGCGGGCAGACCGCCATCATCAGGGAGGTTTCAAGCCGGCCGGCGTGATCGCCGGGATATTGCCGCATCTGTACGCAGAGCGGGTGAAATTTGATCCAGCTGAATGGATCCGCACCTTTTTCGTGCTCGGCATAATAATTCTTCATTTCCTCGTTTCCCCACCACCCTTCCCCCCTGGTTTTATCAAGATATTCAAAAATGGCCTCGCGCGCCGCCAGCTTGAAAGCAAGGTCGGTCGGCATGCCATTGACGAAATTTTCGCTCTGGTGCCAGACAAACAGGTGCATGTTCCTGAATCCGATCCGCAATAAATTGCGAAACAGGTCGCGGGCAAACAAATGCAGGGTTTCCGCCGGGATATTAACGGAACCATTGCCCTCGGGAGGCGCCACGGCGTAACTGGCCGCGCCGTAATAAAAAGGCGGCATTATGACAATTTTACCGTTTTCGCGCTCCAGCCGCTCAAAAGCCCTGACAATCGGGATCGTATCGGTCCCTACCGCCAGGTGATGGGCGTGATATTCCAAAACGCCCAAAGCCATGACAACCGGCCAATTCTCTTCGATCGCCTTGCGAATCTGGTCCGGAAACATCAATTCATATTTCATGAAAATAATCCTTATTTCATCTCATTGCTGGCCGGTTATGTGTAATTTGGCAAAATAAGTTCAGATTATATTTGATTTTGAACCGCCAGCGGATGCCGGTGGTCAGAGAACGGGAACGCGACCCGCCGGCCGGAAAGACTGGAAGCATAAATGCCGTAAATCATCTCCAGGGTTAGCCGGGCATTGTGCTGGTTCGACTCCGGCAGGCGGTCCTGCTCGATCGCCTGCATCAGGTCCCACGCGGCGTAGCGGTTGGACTCCATGAACAGCGCTTTCGGGTGAACGCCATACAGCCTGGCGCCGGCCGAATAATCGAGCGGCTCCGCTCCGGGGATAACCCTGGTTTCCTTCAGCGGGACTTCCTCGTAGCGGGTGAAGTCTTCCGGCGGCGCGGGAATGCGGCTGATGCGGAGTTTTGATTCGATTTCCGGTACGTTGTCATTGAAGCGCATCGAAAGCGTTCCTTTTGTTCCGGCGACGGCAATGCCCATGTGGACAATGCTGTCCTGGCGCCGGAACAGGTCGTGCCGGCTCTCGAAGGTGCCGCAGACTTCGCCGGGAAAGCGGAAATAGGCGAAAACCTCGTTGCCCGCCAGCGGCCCCAGCGGTTCGGCGGTCCTGCTCCGGTCGGTTCTGACAATCGGCTTGCCGCCACCAGTTACATCCGCCATTACATAGTCCGGCGCGCCGAAGAAAAATATCTGCAGGTCGAGGATGTGCGTGCCGAGGACAACAAGGTCTTCGCCGCCGCCGCGGTGGTCGCACTTGCCGCGCCCGTAAATCCGCAGCGGGGCTCCGATTTCACCGGCGGCAACCATCGCCTTCATGGTCCGGAACGTTAGCGCGTAGCGGGCCGGATGGGCCATGCATATTTTGATCTTGTGCTTGTCGGCCAGCGCCACGATCCGGTCGGCTTCCTCGAGGTCAACGGTCATCGGCTTTTCACAATAAAGATGGATGCCGCGTTCGGCCGCCGCCTTGATCTGTTCGAAATGTTCCAGAGGATTGCGCGAGCAGAGGACGACGATATCCGGCTTTTCCCGGTCCATCATTTCCAGGTATGACCGGTAATGTCTTTTGGGTCCGTAAGCCATTCTCACCGCCAGGTCTTCCGGGTTGGAATCAACATGGGCCGCGAGTTCAACCCCGGGCAGGCCGTGAAAGCCGTAATGCAGGCCGTGAAACCCCAGCGGCGGGACCGACGTATCCTGGACAACACCGATTTTCCATTTTCGCATGATCATGCCCCCCTCGGCCCGAGGGCGCGGCCGCCGTCAACCAGGTAATCAACACCGGTGATGAAAGATGCTTCGTCCGAGGCCAGGAACGCGACCAGGGCGGCCGTCTCTTCGGGTTTGCCCTTGCGCCCCAGGAAAGTTCCGCTGCACGGTGAAAGCTGCTCTGTTTCATGCGCTACCAGGGCGGGTGAAACGCAGTTGACGTTAATCTGCGACGGCCCGAGCTCCATCGCTAGCGCCTTTGTAAAGGAAACTATCGCGCCCTTGCTGGCGGAATAGACCGCCAGCCCCGGGATTCCCACGCTGGCGGCAATGGAGGAAATATTGATGATTTTGCCATACTTCCGCCCCGCCATGTGCGCGAGCAGGGCGCGGGTGAAATAAAGAGTGCCCTTGATATTCAGGTCGAGGATCCATTCCCAGGATCCGTCGGGAATATCCTTGAATGGCGCCGGCTTGTGCCAGCCTGCCCCGGCGCTGTTCACCAGGATGTCGATCTGGCTGAACCTGGCGAGCACTTCGGCCGCAGCGGCCTTGACTTCATCGTTTTTGACGATGTCCACGGCCAGGGGCAACGCCGTGCCGCCGGCGGAGCGGATGGCTCCGGCCAGCTGTTCAGTTTTTTCCCGGTCGATATCAATAACCGCAACCCTGGCCCCTTCTCGCGCAAATTGCAGCGCGGCGGCCTTGCCGATGCCGCTGGCCGCCCCGGTCACAATCGCCGTTTTCCCGGTAAATCTCATGTTTTTTTACCCCCATATTTTGATCAGTCCATGCCGCCGCAGGTGCGGCCGCCGTCGATCATGTAGTTGGTGCCGGTGATGAAGGCCGCCTTGTCCGAACAGAGGTAAAGGATCAAATCGACCACTTCCTGCGGCTCCGCCGCGCGTCCCAGCCTGGTTTTCATCTTCGCCATGTCCGGACGAGTCAGCACCGGCCCGGGTGAAACACAGCAGGCCCGGACGTTATGGGGCGCGCCGCAAATGGCCAGCGACCTGGTCAGGCCGATAATCCCGCTCTTGGCCGCGCTGTAATTGACCGCGACGGCGGAACCTTCCACTCCGACCACCGAGCCGAGCAGGATGATCGCGCCGCTTTTCTGCCTGATCATCGTTCCCAGCACCGCGCGGCAGAAGTAGACCGCGCCCTTGAGGTTCACGTCCAGCCCCCAGTCGATCACTTCCACCGGCATTTCATGGAAGGGCGCGGGACAATTCCGCATCCGGTGTTCGGCCCCGCCGGCAAAGTTCAGCAGCAGGTCTATGCGGCCGAACTTTTCCAGGGCGGTGTCGGCGGCGCTTTTCACCTGCGCAAAATCGCGCACGTCCACCTGCATTCCAATCGCCTCGCCGCCGCCCTGCCGGATCTTGGCCACGGCGGCTTCCACGGCCTCGCGGTTGACGTCTGTCAGCACCGTTTTCGCGCCCGCGGCGCAGAGATTTTGCGCGGTCAGCAGCCCCATGCCGGAGGCCGCCCCGGAAATTATCGCCACCTTGTCTTTGAATCCCATGATCTATTCTCCTTATCAGCCGTTAACCGTCAAAACCACCTTGCCCAGGTTTGCCTGCTCCTGCAGGATCGCGTGGGCCGCCTCCGCCCGGGTGACCGGCAGCGCCTTGTGAACCAGCACCTTGATCCTGCCGGAGGAAAAGGATGGCCAGAGCTGCTTTTCAAGCCCGGCAAGGATCTGGGCCTTCATCGCGCTGCTGCGGCTGCGCAACGTGCTGCCGATCAGCCTGACCCCGCGCTTGAAGAAATCGGTCATGTTGATTTCGCTCGCTGGCCCGCCCAGCGTGGCGATGATGATCCAGCGTCCGCCGCGCGCCATGGTTTCCAGGCAGGGTCCGAGATTTTTCCCGGCCACGCAGTCCAGCGCCACGTCAACCGGATGCTGCTTCAAAATAGCCGCGATATCTTCGGTTTTGCGGTTTATCACCACGTCGGCGCCGAGGGCGCTGACAAACAGTTCCTTTTCTTTTGATCCGACCGTGGTAACCACTTTCGCGCCGAGCGTTTTCGCCAGCTGGATCGCGGCCATGCCCAGCCCGCTCGCGCCGGCCTGGATGAACACCGTGTCGCCGGCCTTCATCCCGCCTTCAAGGCACAGGTTGAGATACGCTGTGGCAAAAACCTCCGGGATAGCCGCCGCTTCGATCATCGGGAGGCCGGCGGGGACCGGCAGGGCCATGTCGGCCGGGACCGCCACTTTTTCCGCGTAGCCGCCGCCGCCCAGGAGCGCGCAGACCTTGTCGCCGGCCTTCCAGCGGACCCCGGGCGTGGCTTCAAGAACCACGCCGGAAACTTCCAGCCCCATCCATTCCGGCCAGCCCGGCGGCGGCGGATATTTTCCCTCGCGCTGGAGCAAGTCGGCCCTGTTCAAACCCGCGGCATGGACTTCAACCAGGATTTCACCCGCCTTGATTACCGGATCGGGGACTTCGCTCCACACAAGGTTTTTCGTTTCATTGACTAAGATAGCATGCATATTATTTCTTCCATTGCGTGTACCCGGCCGCTGCCAAAAGCACTTCCTGCGCCAGGTAATCGTGTTCATAAGCGTGAGGGTTTACAATTTCGCCGTTGATGATTTTCGCCAGCTCTAGCAATTGATCTTCGTAACGATCACGCCTTGCGCCAAAATCAATTATCTGGCTGCCGGCGGAATATTCCCCGCTGCCTTCCTTCAGCGTCAAACGCATCTGCAAGGGCTTCCCGTCAAAACGTTCCAGCGGGCAGAGCTCAGCCGTACCGCCGGTGCCGCAGATCTTGAGCCGCCGGTTTTCAATTCCATTGACCTCCAGGCTGCATGCCCGCATCGATACGAACGCGCGCGGGTATTCCAGGACCGCCAGGCAATTGTTCCTTGTGCCGCCGGGAAACCCGGGCGCGGATTTCAGGAACGGGGTGACCTGTTCCGGGCGCCCCAGCATGGCCACCGCCAGGTCCACCAGGTGGCATCCCAGGTTGAACATGATGCCGCCCCGGAATTGCCCGATGTATGCCTGGTAGGCCTGGCCGCCGTAGTCGTGGCTCATGCCCGCCTGGATTTCGAAAATGTCGCCCAGCCGGCCAGCCCGCGCCGCCTCCCGGCACCACTGCATGGCCGGGTTATTGCGGAACATGTAACCCATCTGGAAAGGCAGGTTGCGGGCCTTGCAGCCGGCCAGCAGTTTGCCGAAGAGATCAATATTTTCGCCGCCGGGCTTGTCCATGTGGATGGCCAGGTTGCGCTCCATGCAGCGGATGGCGGCCGGGACCAGGTCAAGGTTCGGCGTCTCGACCGCCACCGCCTGCAGGCCGGGATAGTTTAATAATTCAGACTCCGTCATCCACTTCAAACCTTCATACGGTTTCAGGTCGGACCCGGCAAACTTGGCCGAGGTCGAATGCCGGTCGTCCACGATGCCGACGACCTCGAAGACGTCCTTCATTTTACGCAAGGCATTTATTTTCCCGGCGGCGTGTTCGTGGCACACCCCGATCTGCCCTATTTTGACCTTTTTCATTGTGATTTGTTATTGAAATCAGGTGATTTTAAAGTTGCCACAAAGATGCACAAAATCTACAAACAAGAAGCCTGTAGTTTTATTAATATAATGCAACTTCTTATATATCACGTCATTATAAATATTTTAGCTTTTGTGTTTCTTGTGCTTTTTTGTGGCGTAAAAAAGTTTCAAAACAGGCTCAAATATCAATCCAAACCTACTTTTTCCATTTGAACTGCCGGTTCTGGTTTTTCACGATTTCGGTCACCCGGACGACTTCCAGCGCCTCGGAATTCTTCACCGGGAACGGGATGTTTTCGCGGATAGCCCGGTACAGGTGGCGGGCTATGTCGATTTCAACCTGTTCCCACATATTGGTGTCCGGCTCAACCTTTACTTTTTTCTCCACCCAGGGTATTATTTCCTCATTGCCATACCCGCCCGCCAGGGGGGGCTGGCTCGCGCTGGCGGTTATTTCCGGCAATTTGTATTCCGGGTCAATATATTTCAGCTGTATGTTTTTTTCGTCGGCGCAAACCAGTGTGCCGCGGCTGCCGTAAACCGTGCAGTAAGCCCCCGGCAACGCCACGGCGTCGCTGACTTCCAGCTCGGCAACCACGCCGTTCTCCCCGACGATCATGATCCGCATATGGTCGTCGGCGTCTCCCGGGGTGACAATGCGCTTCAGGTAACTCCACACATCCCTGACCGGGGCGCCGATATATTGCAGGGCCTGGTCAATAAGGTGCGGCCCCCAGCAGCTGAGTTGCCCTCCCCCGCAGCCCAGGAGGGACTGCCAGTCGGCCCGGCGCCGGAACGGGTGGTGCCGGCAAAGCTTTACCACCTGGATATCCCCCAGGACGCCGCTGGAAATCATTGCGCGTATGTTCCGGAACGCGGGCTCAAAGCGGTGATTATGGAGGAAGAACAGTCTGCCCGGGTATTTTTTGTCGGCGCGCTTGAGTTTCCTGAAATCGTCGCTGGTCACTGCAACCGGCTTCTCGAGCAGCACGTATTTGCCGGCCGCCAGGGCCTGGACCGCGTTGCCGGCATGATCCAGAGAGCGGGTGGCGATGATCGCCAGTTCCATATCCGGGTTTTTCAGAAATTCTTCGAAATTATCATAAGAGGCGCATTTATATTGTTCCGCCAGTTTGCCTGCCCTTTGCTGGTCCCGGTCGCAGCCCGCCACCAGCTCATACATTGCTTTCTCGCCGGAGAAATGACGGGCGTGCACGAACCCTATCCGCCCGAGCCCGCATATTCCGAATTTCACAGGTTTCATTGCTTATTTCCTAAGGGCATGATTTTTATTACGCCGGTCAGCGTATCTTGCTCCAGTCAAAGGCAATGCCCAGGGGCGGATTTTTAGATCCGGCAATGCGTTTGTATACGCCGGGCGCTTCCGCGGGAGAAACGATTTCCGATATCAGGGAACGCGCCTGCAGTTTCCCGGCGCCGACCAGTTTCAGGAAGGCGCGGTAGTCGTCAAGTTCGGTCCAGTGGGCCGGGGAAGATTCATACCTGGCCCTGGCAAAGGTATGGGCTCCGACCAGGGAAATTCCGCGCCGGTGCACATATTTGTAAAAATCAATCGGGACATCTGAAACGCGGGTGCAGCCCAGCAGCGCTATCCGCCCCTCCCAGGCGACATATTCCAGCGCCTGCTGCAGGGCAATCGCCGAGCCGGTAACTTCGACAACCGCGCTGGGACCGCCTCCCCCGGCGGCGGCCTTCACCTTTTCCACAAAATCATCATCGTTCGGTGAAAAGGCCGCTGCCGCGCCGAGTTTCAAGGCCAGCGCCCGGCGTGCCGGGTCCGGATCGGAAACCAGCACCGGGATTGCGCCGGAAAGGCACGCTGCCTGGAGAGCAAATACGCCCAGGATGCCCTGCCCGGCTATCATGGCCGCTTCGCCCAGCTCAATTCTCAACTTGCGCACCCCCAGGAATGAAAACGAGGCGATTGGCGCGAAGGCGGCATCGAGCAGGTCAACGGCATCCTCTTCAATTTTTAAAACCTCGTCCGCCTTCTTGACCGAATGGGAGCGGTGTCCGCCCCAGTTGATGACGACGCGGTCGCCGACCTTCAAATTTATGACTTTTTCGCCCGCCGCAATAACGCGCCCCGCGCCGGAATAACCGGGATAGAACGGGAAACCTTTTTCGGACGCGACGGTATTCGGCCGGTTGAGAAAGTTCGCCATTTCAGTCCCGGCGCTGACCACGGTGTAATCATTTTCCAGCAGCACCTGATCGGCTTCGGGCGGCTGAATTTCGCATTGTTTCAGCGCGGCCTGGCCGGGCGATTCAAAGACGATAAAATGACCCTTCATGGCAATATCTCCTGTTGTCTCACTTCATCTCCAGCGTCTTCAGCGCCCAGGGTTTCAGAGCGATTTTGACCGATGATTTCCCGTCCTTGTTTTTTATTGTTTCCATCTTCTGCGGGACGCCTTCGGAAAGGTCGGTTACGGATGTCATACCCGCCGGCAGCTCGAGTTCGGCCGCGGTTGCCTCCGGCCCGGCATTGACCAAACCGAACCGGTCGCCGTATTTGTTGATGACAGCCTGAGAGGCGGTGTCGGTGATTTTACCCGCGAACAATTCCGGGGCCGCATAGGGCAGAAGCCGGAAGGGCACGACGAACTCGCGCAGATCGCCGATGCGCCCCGTCCAGGGCTCGTTGTAGGTGGGCAGGTTGATGGTTTTGGCATTGGCAAAGCGCAAGGCATCTATCAATCCCTTCCGGAATTTATCCTGCGAACAGACGAACAGGCAGGAATACGACCGCAGGGGTTTCGAGCTCTCCTCGTAGCACAGGTTGACCATTATGCTCAAGCCGCCTGCCTTGAAATCATCCCGCACCCGCGGGAACCAGTCGCGCGTATACAAATCCGGCCACCTCTGTTCCACGGGCCTGATCCAGCGGTTGGCATCCAGCTCGAGCGCCATCCAGTCCTGGCCGGCGTAGAGATCGGGATCGAACCCGCAAAACCTGAGGTAATCATAAAAATTTTTTATACCCAGCTCAGAGGCCCGCTCGCGCGATATGCCCGGCAGCGGGTCCTCGGTGCGGTGCTCGAAGACCGAATACCTGCCCCACCACCAGCCGCGGTCATAGGTCAAGGTCAGATCGGGGCGGTACTGCCGGACTTCCTTCAGGAGCCACCGGTGGAACTTGTACCGCTCGGCGCAAGCCCACTGCATCCACCGGCGGACCAGGTCCGGGCCGCCGTTGAAAAGGGCAAGGATATTTTCGCTGTTGACGGGCGAAGGATTCAGCTTTATGCCGGAGGCGGCGCAAAAATCCCGCATATTGCGCAAGGTGGCGGCGGGTTCGTCGTGCAGCGCAATCTCCTTCAAGGAAGGATAGCGCGCCAGCGCCGGCAGGGATTTTTTCAGCGCCTGCGCGATGCGATCCAGCTCTTCGCCGGTCGGCTTCAACGGTATGCTTTCGCCGGTATAGGAGCCGTGGCCGCCGCCGGTGAAACTGTCGTCGTCGCCGTCTCCAAATCCCAGGTTGATCAACTGGCCGAGGTGCAAATTGACAAACAGTCCCTGTTCCCGGGCGGCTTCGAAAAGAATATTGTTGCCCGCCAGCGTGCCCGGGTGGAAAGACATCCTCAAGTTCGAGCTGCCGCCGAAAAAGCGGCTCATCGGGTCGTGGTAGGTCCAAAGCCCATCGTAGCCTACCAAACGCGGGTACTGGAAAAACCAGTAAGGATTCGGGGCGTCAACCATCTCGGTCAAACAGAGGAGCGAGCGCCGTTTTTCGCGCGGCGGGGCCAGCGCTGCCAGATCCGGAAGTCCCGGCATAGTCTTGACCCGATAGATCCGGACGCTTTTCACGGCCGGGCCCGGCGCGGCTTCCCAGCCGGCCTCGGCGCTGTAGACTCCGCTGAAAACGAGCGAGCATGTGCTTTCATCCGCCCAGTGGCCCATGGGCGCGCAACACAGAAACGATTCTTTCCTGTACTTGCTTTCAGGCGCGTCTCCGGTTTCCAGGCCGCCCCACAGGACCGAGCCGTAAATGAGATTATCGTCCTTGTCGAGGTAGATTGAATGGAATTCGCCCCGGCGCATCCGGTCGAAGGCATGCTCAATTACCACGAGGTAGGGCGTCCTCAACTTTATTTTCGGCTTCAGGTTATACCGGAAATAAATGCCGAACTTGTCCGGGACTTCCCGGCACTGCTTGCCGGCCACGGTCGAAATCGGGATTTTTCCTTCGCCGGGATTATTCAAAAAGGCCAGGTAGCCGTATAGGCCGTGCGGGCCGTGCTGGCCCCCGCGCTCCCGGAGCGTGCCGAATTTTTTCCGGAGGGCCGCGATGGCCGGATCGTTCGATATGTCAAAGCACGGGTGAGGGTCATCCGGGTTGCCGCAGTCAATTTCATCAACCAATTCCAGGTCTGATGCCTTGAAGGGCGCGATGCCCTCATCGCCCTCCCCGGCCAGCGAAGGCCGCCAGGTGTATTTCAAGACCTCCGGCTGCGGCTGGCCGGCCGAGCCGACCGGCAGGGAAAATGCCAGCGTCAGCTCATGCCCGGAAGAAACGACCTCGAACCTGACCTTGTCGGTTTTTTGGAACACCGTTCCCGCCTTGCTACCCGCCGCCCCGGCCAGGGTCACGGGAGTCGCCTCCGGGACATGGATTTGGACCCGGCCGGCCATTGTGGCCAGGTCAATCCTGCCCCCCGCCATGACCGGGTTGGCTTTTACCGTCGCCCCGAACAAGTTCGTTCTCCCGTAAAACTCGTACCCGAGCCTTGCGCCGGCCGGCAGGTTTGCGGCCTTCAGGTTTAATTCGACGGACTTATCCGCGCTTGCCCGGAAGGCTGTTGCAACCGCAACCTGCACCTCTTCCTTGCCAGGCAATTCGAAAGCAAGGGTATATTCCGCCGTTTCGTCCCCGTCCGACTTTTCCACCTTCACCGGGCATTCTTTTTTAACCGGGAACAGGTTTGTGCCGTTGTATTGGATGAAGGGCGTCATGTGGAAGAAGAGGCCGGGGAGGTAATGCGGATCATAATACAGGGAATGGTGCGAAACGTAATAATGGTTGACCGGGCAAAGGGCGTCGATCATGCCCGGCGACACGGGGCTGAAAGCGGCCTTGTAAAAAGCCGGCTGCCACACCAGCATGTTGTTGGTCAAGCTGCTATGTTCCGGCAGAATATAAAGGTTAATATCCAGTATATCGGCGTAGTTCACCAGGCCGTCTTCCCGGCCCTTGATTCCCACATAAAAAGTGTTTATCGCTGTCGGGGGAAATTCGATCGTGGTCCTGTCCCGCGGATAAATCAGCTTGCCGGCATTTACGGCGATTTTCACCAGGCTGCCATCCGGCTTGCGGATGCAAGCGGCCCAGGAGTTTTTGAGGGGCACATTCTCCTTCCACTGGATGACGGCCCGGGTAAAGAGCGGGACACCATCCGGGAAGCGGTCAAACTGGCCGGGATAGTTGGGCTTGAGGGGACTATCGAACCGCACGCCAACGAGGGTGCGGTTACCGTCGCCGGTCCACGGCTTGTAATATTTGGGAAAAACGCCGGGCCTGTCAATTGCCCGGGCGCGGGTGAGCGCTTCCCAGTCCCGCCCGTTATCGGCATAATCGGTGGTGGCAAAGAACCGGCCCTGCCGGGAAAAATCGAGGGCGGCCTCCGGCTTGCCTGCGCACGTGTTTCGATACCCGAAAATAACGTCAGCCCGCGCAACAGCCATGCCGGCTGAAAAAACAGCCGCGGCAAGGCACGCCGCTGAAAAAGCATTGCACAACGTCAGTTTTGTATTCATTTCCTCACGCTAATGACTGTTTCCGCCGCTTTTAATCCGGGCGACGACACGCGGACCTTGAGATCGGCCTCTTTCCCGCAGTTCTGAACCACCGCCAGCGCCAAACCGTTGAACAATCTTATTTTGTTTGCCTTTTCCGATTCGTGGCTGGCCGGGTCGCCGGAACAAAGCCCCAGCAGTTTTCCGCCGCAATCCACCTCGACGGTAACTTCATTGTTGGCGCAAGGCACGAACGTTTCTTCCGCATCATGGGCGCTCAGCTTGATGAAAGAGACGTCTTCCCCGTCGGCCGACAGGTTCTGACGGTCCGGGCAAAGACGCAAATGCCCGGGTGCGCCCGCGGTTTTGATTTCCAGCCTACAGACGATTTTTCCGTCTTTCATCCGCCCCACCGCCGTCAGGACTCCCGGCTCATAAGGAATGCTGGCCCATACCAGGTGGGGCCGGTTGGTTTTATACTGGATATAATCTGGCTCCTGGTTGATTTTTCTCCCGTTTACAAACAAATCGACGATGTCGCAGCAGTTCCGGTAACACCATATGTCAATCGGCTGGCCTTCCCGGCCCGGCCAGGTCCAGTGTGGGAAAATATGAAACACGGGAGCCTTAGTCCAGATGCTCCGGTAATAGTAATATGCGTCCTTGGGAAAACGGCACAGGTCCAGCACGCCGAACTGGCTGGTGACAACCGGCCAGCCGGTTGTTTCGCCCCGGTATTCTATGGCCGACCACATGCAGCCGCCGGCCATCCAGGGCCGGGCGTTTATGTGGTCCCAGCCTTCCGCAAAGTGCAGGGTGCCCTTTTCATGCGAGGAGCACAAGTCGTAGACGCTGCAGTAATGCCCGGCGCGTTTCAATATCCGGCCATCGCCGAATTCCTCCAGCTCTTCCCGGGATGATTCTCCCGCCGGTCTTTCCCGGTAAAATCCGCGCGCGCCGCGGCCGGAAGAATATTCGCTTATCATGATCTTCCGCTGCGGAAAGATCTCATGATCCCGGTCGTCGATGCTCATGCCGCCGCCGTTGTATCCGACCACGTCGGTTACCATGGCAAAACCGTTGGCATTGGGATCGGCATTGCCTTCCAGCGCCACGGCGGTCGGGCGCGCCGGATCCAGCTGGTGCGCCAGCGCGTGCAGCGCTTTGAGAAAGCCGGTCGATTTTTCACCGCCTCTATCCCCGGCCGTGTTGGCCAGCGACCAGAGGATGATCGAGGGATGATTGAAATCGCGATTGACAAGGTCCATCAGGTCTTCTTTCGCGCCATTATCCACATCCAGGTTGCGGGTCTCCGCCCAGACCAGCATGCCCAGCCGGTCGCAGGCATCCAGGAGAGCCGGCGCGGCGGGATTGTGCGAGAGGCGTATGAGATTCGCGCCCATTTCCTTCAGCACTTCAACGTTCTTAACGTGCGCCCGGTCCGGCAAAGCCGCGCCAAGCCCGCCGAAATCATGGTGGGTACAGCCTCCCCGCAGCTGCACCTTCCTGCCGTTCAGGAAAAATCCGCGGTCGGGGGTGAACTCGAACCAGCGGATGCCGAATTGCGTCTCCTGGCTGTCAATTTCACCGCCGGCCGAAACAACCTCGGTCCTTGCGGTGTAAAGGGCCGGGTGCTCCGGGGCCCAGAGCGCGGGTTCGTCAATGACGGCTTCCTGGATGAATTCGCCATTCTGCCCCTGAAGGATATTCGCCGCGGCTTCCAGCACGCTGACCACGCGCCCGCCGGGGTCCAGGATGCTCGTCCTCAGCGTGCAGCAGGCCGGCCCCGCAGACTTGTTTGCAACTTGGGTCCGGACATTGACCGCCGCGGAGGTATAGGATACATGCGGGGTAGTGATTTTTATTTTCCAAGGCTCGACATGCAGCGCCGGCTTTACGATGCACCAGGCATGGCGGTAGATGCCCGATCCTTCGTACCACCATCCCTCAGTTTTTCTAGCATCGACATAAACCGCAATAATGTTGCCTTCGCGATTGCCATTGAGATGGGGCGTTATGTCGTAAACGGCCCCGGTGTAGCCGCTGCGATGCGAGCCGGCTTTTTTGCCGTTTACCCAAAGGACGCTGTCGCGGAAAATGCCTTCAAAATACAGGTAAACCCGCTGCCCTTCAGACCTGGCGGGGGCATTCAATTTTTTCCGGTACCATCCCGTTCCTTTCGGGAGGTAGCTGTCCGACCGCGGAATCCACCTGGGGCTGGAAGCAGTATCGCCGGGAGACCGCTGGCGTCCGTCCTCAAAGTATCCTTCCTGGAAGTTTTTTTCGGAAAATTCGCCCTCTATGCTCCAGTCGTGCGGAAGGTCGAGCCGGCGCCAGGCGGAATCATCGGATTGAACCGACTCCGCCCCGGCCACGTCGCCCAACATAAATTTCCAGTCTTTATCAATCTTCATGTATCCCGTCAAACAAGCCATTTGGACTCCTGTCATCCGCCTTTCTTATTTCATCTCCAG
>Ga0172380_10002467_pt1 | contig 28276 bp, 34 predicted proteins | sample Leawe162metaG_FD_119747 | JGI IMG/M metagenome (GOLD analysis project Ga0172380, IMG submission 119747) | Leachate microbial communities from a municipal landfill in Southern Ontario, Canada - Leachate well 162 metaG | ecosystem: Engineered > Solid waste > Landfill > Unclassified | place... | reverse complement strand
TAAAAAAAATAAACGTCTAAAAAGTACCTTAAAATACTAAATATTATTTATTGTAGAAACTATGAAAGAAGCAGAAAACAAGAATAACGCAGAAACACAGGCATTATTAGCAGAAAACAATCCACAAGGCACGGCAAATATTGCTGATGACCGTGTGTTAGGCGCAGTTAATATTAATCATGTTGATGAAAATATGCTACCATGCCCATTTTGTGGAGGTAAGGCTGGGATAATTTGCGATGATGAGAACGGAGATTTAAGCTTTATAATCGTTGGTTGTTTAGAAAAATCCATGCTTTGTCCAAATCCAAAAATGGTAATTTATAACCATGATAATTTAGGTTATGATTTGAAATACTGGAATAGGCGTTTTAATTGCGCCTAACTAGCGGATATATGTAATTAAAAAAAGTGAACTAATGGAAACAACATTATTAGAAGATAAATTTAACTGGCTTGTTAAATTTATTTGTAATAAACATGAAATTGATAGAAATATGTTACTTTCAAGAAGCAGGAGCAGGGAATTTGTTGTGCTTCGACAGATAATCATGAAAATTTTGTATGATTATAAAAAGCATTATATTTTTTCCCTTGCGAAAATTGGAAAATTATTTATAAGCGATATAAATAAAACTGGGTACGATCATGCAACTGTTTTGCATGCTAAAAAAACTATTGACAATTTGATTGAAACTGATAAGGATTTTACTGTCAAGTTTAATTTTATTTTAGATAGTTACAAAACTTTTTTTTCATTAAATTCTTTGGAGGGTCAGATTTTTAACGATCCTTTGCAATGTGATAAAAAATCAATAATTTACTCGCTAACAGGAGTTTACTATGTTTTTTGATTATATATATTTAGGTGATAGGTTAACGAATTCCAGGTTAAAAAATCTCAGTTGTGATGCAATAAGGCGAAAAGATGGAAAATGCATCAGGGGCCGCAACGGCAACATGCTTGTTATTTTTGAGAATAAGGAAAAATGTGTTATTTTAGCTAGAAGACTTAAAAAAATAAAATATGATACAAGCTACAGGATTGTCTATCTCGCAAATAAACGGGGGTAAAAAATATCTCACGAAGCGAGTATTTAAAAAATTAAAAATAGTATTTAACAGTGAAAAAGAGATTGATGATTTTCGAAAGGATAGAATCAGCGCATGGAGTGATGATACTAATGTTTGTATCGATGTTCAGGTAATGACAACAATGATTGATGCTTTAATTGAGGAACTCAGAAATGTTCAGGATTTTGTAAAATATCTGAATAAAGACGCGCTAATTAAATACATTTCTAAAAGAATAAACGAGTTAAAAGAATTAAAATAATGGAAAATATTGAAGGATTAAGAAATTTAATTTTCCTGATTTTAATCTCAGGATTGATTTTAATTCAAATTTTGATTTGCTAATCAATAAATTTTCATTATCTTGCGTTTGGGTTTATGATATAAAGTTAAGAGTGTTTAGACGGGAGTGTGATGAGCTCCCGGTTTTTAGGGATTAAAAAATTAACTATGTTAAAAGAGATTAGAAAAGATTTGTACACACAGGCTGAATATGCAAGACTTGTTCATAAATCAAGAGCTTGGGTTAATCAGAAAATTATGTCTGGAGATTTAAGAACTGTCAATATAAATGGAGCAACATTAGTAAAAATATAATTTTTTTATCATCTAATTTAACTATGTAAAATGGCAACCGATAAAAGTAGTTTTATTTTATATACAGATTTGATTCATGTTGTAAAAAAACTTGATGATATAAAGGCAGGACAATTGTTAAAACATATACTAAGTTATGTTAATAATGAGAATCCTGAAAGCGATGATATAATTATTAATATCGCATTTGAACCTATAAAACAACAATTAAAAAGAGACTTGAAAAAATGGGAATCTGAAAAAATAGATCGTAGCAATGCAGGTAAAAAAGGGATGGAAAGTAGATGGATAAAGAATAAAATAACAAAAATAACACCTGTTATAAATGATATAACAAAAATAACACCTGTTATAAATGATATAACAAAAATAACAAACATAACTGATACTGTAACTGTTAATGATACTGTAACTGTTAATGAAAAAGAAATAAATATAACATTCGATGAATTTTGGAATCTGTATGATAAAAAAGTAGGTGATAAATTAAAGCTGATTAAAAAATGGAATGACTTATCTGATGATGATAGACAATTAATCATTGATTACATTCCTAAATATAAAAAATCACAACCTGACAAAAAATTCAGAAAGGATCCATCGACATTTTTTAATAACAAATCCTGGAATGATGAAATAATAGGCGTATTTAAGTCTACAGAACGAAACACAAAACTTTATTAATGAAATATCAAAGCTCAAATACAAAGCAAATTTTCAATCTGACTTTTGATTTAGGAGTAAAAAAGCGTTATCAATGTCCTGAATGTTCAGGATCAAGAAAAAAAGTTAAAGCAAAGGACTTAGAATTTTATCCTGATACAAAAAGAGCTTTCTGTTTTCATTGTGAAACAACATTTTTTGAATACAAGCCGTATGACAAGAAACAATACACAATTCCTGAGTGGAAAAATATAACGGAATTATCGGATAAAGCAGTGAAATGGTTTAACGGACGTAAAATAAGTCAGAAAACACTTAACAAAATGAAAATTTATACAGACATGGTTATGATGCCTCAATTTGGAAAATCTGTGGAGGTAATTTGTTTTCCTTATTTTCTTGACGAAAAAATAGTAAACATTAAATATAGAGGGCCTATTAAATCTTTTAAAATGCATTCCGGCTCTGAGTTGATAATGTGGAATTTAGATTGTTTAAAAAATTGTGATGAGGTCATTATATGCGAGGGAGAGATAGATGCGCTGACTTATATTGAGTTAGGTTGTGAAAACGTCATGAGTGTGCCTAATGGGGCGAGTACAAATCTGGAATACCTCAACGATTATATTGATCTTTTTAAACCCGTTAAAAAAATATATTTATCAGTTGACAATGACAGCAAGGGGATCGAATTGCGCGATGAATTAATCAGGAGACTAGGAGTTGAAAAATGTTACCTGATAAATTTAAAAGAGTGTAAAGATGCAAATGAATTTTATTGTCAGTATTCAGGATTGGAATTGCAGGACGCTGTTAAGAGTGCGAAGCAGGTACCTGTTAAAGGAATAGTGAAGCCGGATAATTTTTATGCAGAGATAATGGACATGGCTGAAAATGGTATCCCTGATGGACTTAAAATTGATAATTATGAAATTGATAGGTATATAACGTGGGAATTGGGACGTCTGGCAATTGTAACTGGCGAGCCAAATTCCGGGAAAAGTGAATTTGTTGATTATATAGTCTGCAGACTTAATTTATTATACGGCTGGAAAGCGGCATATTTTACACCTGAAAACTACCCGTTAAAATATCATTACGCCAAGTTATTTGAAAAATTTATTGGAAAACAATTTAAGAAAAATGATAGTGTTGAAATGGACATGGCTTTTGAGCGCATAAATGATAATTTTTCGTACATCATGAACGAAGATGATTTGACCCCGGATACAGTTATTAATTCTGCTAAATATTTAGTTGCTAAAGAAGGAATAAAGATACTTGTGATTGATCCTTACAACAAATTAGATCATCAGTTTGAAAAAGGTATTTCAGAGACTCAATATATATCAAAACTTTTGGATAAGTTGAGTAATTTTTGTAAATTTTACAATGTATTGACGTTTTTAATAGCACATCCGGCGAAGGTTAAGCAGGGAGAATCAATAAACCTTTATTCGATTTCCGGAAGTGCACATTTTTACAATAAATCTGATTACGGTTTTACATTTGTAAGGCAGAAAAACGATGATAATGTAATGACAAACGAAAGCCAGGTTCACTGGCAGAAATTTAGATTTAAACATCTTGGAAGTCACGGCATTTCAAATGTTGTTTACAATTATAAAAACGGAAGATTTGAAGATTTAAAAACTGGTGATGTTGATAAATGGGATAATAAAAATTGGTTGGTTCCGGAAGTTAAAAAAATAGAATGGTATGAGAAAGACACAAATGAGGAAGCCCCTTTTTAAAGATCACGGGTGGAATGATGTGAAAGTTTATAAAATAAGTGCTGAATGGATAATGAGTCAGGTAAACAAACCGAGAATATTAAACAGAATAAGAATAATTTAAATAAAATAATAAAACTATGGCAAAATCATATTTTCAAGTGGGTGCAGAAATGTGCTATCCTTTAAAATATCATTTTCAATATATGAAAGAAAATGATATTAAGGAAATGGAAGTATTTAAGGCTGAAATAGAACACGGAACTGGTTATTTTTTCTGTCATGAATTTGATAAGATTGGGGAGGTAAACGAAGAATGTGGAAAGTATTGTGGAAAATATTCTCCCAGAAACGGGAAGAACGGAAGGTGCAGATTTTCAGGCTATGTTTATACACCAGGTAAATCAAAAATTTTAAAAATATGAGTATAGAAGTAAAGCATTTTGACGACAAAAAAGCAGAAGCAGTATTAAAAACATGTCCTAAAATTATCAGGGATTATGTAAAATTACTCAAAGAGCATAATATAAACTGGAAGCGATTGTGTGGTAAAGCAATTAATAAATTAAGAGAAAAATAATGAAACTACTCTTTATTAATAAAAAAGAATCTTATATATGTCCTCAGTGTGGAAATATTTTGGACGCGTTTAATGAAAGACTAGGTAATGCATGTAAAAGATGTTCGTTTGATTTTAAAAAACAATATAAATAAAATAATTACTAATTTTGTTAAACAATTTAAAGCGTGGCAGTCGCATTTCTCCCAACCACCCTTTGGATGATTGGGTTTCCTGCTCCAATTTTATGAAAAAACTAATAATTACATCACTTTTAACCTCCTTACTTATTGTTGTTATTTTTATAATATGCAATCTGATAAGTTGTAGAGATAAGATAAATATTTATAATAGAGGTCGAACAATAGATTTCTCTGTAAAAAGTTTTTGGCATCCTGAAGGAATAATAGAGCAGGAAACTATTACATATTACGCAAATAATCAAACTAATGAAGAATTATTGAATAGCGTTCGTCAAGAGATTGATCGGAGAAAGGAATTAGTCAGGCAAAACACTTCAATAGTCGAAAAGGCATATGTTGTATTTTGTTTATTTTTCATATGTTTAATAGTCTTTTTTGTTATATGTTTTTTACTTTTAAAAAATTATGATTTGAGTAGTTCTGAAAAATGGGCTATGGAAAATATTGACACACCTCAAAAACAAAAAAAATGAAAGATAAAATATGGGATTGGTTATCAAAACGGTTGAATGAATTTAATTGGGGGCAGTTTGTTATATCGAAGGGTCAATTTGTTTTCACCTTATTAATTTTTTTGAAGGTTTATAAAGTATCTATTTATATAACGCTGATACTTGCAATCTGTGTATTAATATTTACGTGGATAATAGGGGTTGTTTTTAATAAGAAATTAAGAATTAAGTTTCAAAAAGAAAATTACAAAGATGTTTTTAATAAGAATAATCCAGATGCCGATATAAAAAACTAAGTAATAATAGAAACATTTTATATTAATATGCATAATCCTTGTGATAATATTTATCATAGAAAATTGCAAAGGATTAATTAATCGAAAAGAACGTGGCTATAATTCATACAAAAATTTTGGAAGCGAATGAAATCTAAATTTACAAATAGAAATTGGGAGTATGAGACTAAATGTAGAAGATGCGGGAAATTACATGTAATTAATGCAGATTATGATTTTAATAGCATTAAATTTTTTGAGATGATAAATGAGTATATTCAGTATCCCCCTCAGGAATATTGTAATAATTGTGAAATACATACTATTCAGGATTTAACTGCATATAGTGTTCCCTTAAAAACTATAAAAAATGATCGACAGGGATATAAAAAATCTACAAAGAACAATTGATATACTGATTCGTGAATTTGAAAGAAAGCACAGGAAGAAAGTAACTATTAATAATAATATTGTGAATTATTAATAATAATTTATTTATACATAACTTTTTATGTAATATTACGTATAATTATTTTTAACCTATATACAAACAAAAACACTTAAAAACTAAATTATGAAAACAACAATTTTTTATTTAACAATCATCTTTTCAGTCCTGATAATAGGATGTGAAAAAGAAGATCAAATAACTACTTGGGATCATACACATCCGATTATGGACTCAATAAATGGAACCTGGTATAATGATTCTGGTACAGTAACTATACGACCGGATGGATGGCTATACGATTCTGTAGTGGATGGTATTAATCATGTGACAAGATATCCTGAAATGTATTATAAATATACAAGATATTTACTTTCAGGGGGCGTTCCAGTCGGAGATGGTCGAAATCAATTTAATGTTTATATTCCCGAAGAACTCATATATAGAGATATATATACTCAACCTACAATGCATTGTTTTATTGAAGGCAATGAATTGCAAATATGTGCACGTGATTCTGTATATAGTGTAATTGAAATATTTTACAAATAAGTAACAATAGTCTATATGTTAAGTGACAGCCGGGAAAGTCCGGCATTTTGTTTTTAACTAAATTAGGAATATATTTGTAATATATTTGTAATATATTTTATTTTATTTCAATGGCTGCTAGAAAAGGAAATCAATATGCAAGAGAATGGACTATTGAGAATTCACTGCCTAGATTTCATGATGCGCTCAAATATGCGGAAGAAAGCAATGATTGTTTATGCCTTCAAGATGCTATTTTCCAGACTGGGATTCCTTATTGTCAGTTTTACCAATTAGCTAAAGATCAACAAGTTCTAAACTCTATAAAAGAAGATATTCAGAATGCAATAACAAAGAGAATAAACAAGAATGCATTAAAAGGGGATTTTTCAGCAGCAGCAGCAATTTGGAGAATGAAACAATTAGGTGAAAAAGATCAGCAATTCATTGAACAAAAAACAGAGTTGTCAGGGAAAACAATCAATATAAAATTCAATGATGAGGATTTAAGTTTAAAAACATGAATTTTGATCCAGGGCCATTATTTTATAAAATGGCAAAAATCTTTTCCGATAATTATACTGAAGAAAATAAAGTAATCATATGCAATGAGGGTGGTACTCGGTCAGGAAAAACTTGGGATGCATTTCATTTGATAGTTGCGTTTTGTGATCATAATAGAAATGCTAATAGTGATATTTATATTCTAAGAAATACTATGGTGAATTGTCGCGATTATACGTTGAAGGAATTCAAAAATTGCATGCGCGTTATTGGTATTAACACTGATAATTTAACAACATCACCTAAACCTAATTTTAAATTATGGGGTAATAATATTTTTTTCAGAGGTCTGGATGATGAAAATACAAGTGAAGGATATCCTAGCGATATTCTTTTTTTTAATGAAGCACTTGAAATGACTAATCTAAAGTAGATGATTTAAAAATGAGATGTAGAAAGTTAATTATTCAAGACTGGAATCCAAAATACACAGTTCATTGGTGTTTTGATCAGGAGGGACAACCTAATATTTTTTTTTTATATTCTACATACAAAAATAATAAGCATCTTCAAAAAGCAGTCATAACAGAAATAGAAAGTTACGATCCTGATAATCCTGATAATGTAAAAAATAGAACAGTAAATAAATTTAGACATAATGTTTATGCGCTTGGAATTCGATGCGCTCGGGAAGGTCTTGTATTTCCAGATATAATTTGGATTGATAAATTCCCGGATGAGATAGAGCGCGATTTTTATGGACTTGATTTTGGATATACGAATAATCCATCTGCTTTGTGTCATATCGGAGTCAATAAAATTGATATCTACTTGGAAAATAAATTATATATACCAACAAAGGATGTGAATGTTTTGGATAGTTTTTTACAGCATGTTTTACCTAAAGATAAGACATGTTGGTGTGATTCTGCAGATCCCGGTATGGTTAGCGATTTAAAAAAAATGGGTTATCAATGTTTTGCAGCTAAAAAGTGGGCTGGATGTATTGTTTACAGAAATGACGTATTAAATCGATATAATATTCATATTGTAAAAGATATTGATTTCAGAAAAGAGCAAGAAAATTATCGTTATAAAATTATTAATGGCATTCAACTTAATGAACCTGAGGATTCGCATAATCATCTATGGTCAGCTTCCGGATATGCCGCACAGCATGAGTTAAGATAATTAATTATTTTTATATCAAATTAAATTATATATTTGCGTAAAATACTACGCAATTGTCAAATATTGTAACACGCATTTGGAATAATATCGGAATGGTAAAGGCCGAGAAAGAGGGTAACGCGTGGTGGATGACAATGTTAGGTGAAAAATCAGGGGAGATTTGGGGAGAACAAAGCTATGAGCAATATATAAAATATTTTATAGAGGTTCCTGAAGTAAATGCTATAATAAATTACCGCGCGCGTGCTGAATCGATGGTTAATATTAGTATTGTAAGTAAATCTACAGGTGAAGAAATAAAAAATAATGAACCTTTAATTCGCATACTTAGAAATCCAAACTGGCTGCAAACGCAGACAGAATTTTTTAGACAAACGTCACTTTTTAGATCAATATTTGGCAATGAGTATCTTTATTTATTAACGCCGACAGGCAGGGGAACTAATTACAGAGGTTTATTCACGTTGCCTTCTCAAAATATATATGTTAAATGCAAGACTAAAAGATTTTATTTAGAATCTGAACTTCCTGATGATGTTGAATATGTGTTTAAACTTGACTGCGATGATGTGGAATATCCGATTGATATAAAAGATTTAATACATCTTTCTGACAATCGTATTACTTATTTGCCTGATAAAGAAACTACTCAGTTAAAAGAGAGAATTAATTATTTATACGGAACTAGTCCTCTTGCTTCTCTTACACCTGCAATAAAAAATATTCGGGTTGCTTATGAGGCAAGAAATATATTAATCGAAAACAGAGGAGCAATAGGAATATTATCTAACGATTCAAAGGATGGCATCGGAGGAGTAGGGCCTATGAATCAAGAGGAAAAAATTAAATTACAAAATGATTGGAAATCGTATGGGTTGACAAAAAGACAATGGCAGATTATTATAACAAATTTATCGCTTAGATGGCAGCAAATAAGCATGGATATTGATAAGTTGAAATTGTTTGAAGAAATTAAAGAAGATACGATGAAGTTATGTGATGTTTACGGAGTTCCTTATGAGCTGCTTGGAAATAGTACAGGTGTTACTTATGAAAATAAAAAGGAAGCTAAAAGACAAATGTATCAAGATGCTATAATCCCTTCAACAATTGAGCGCATAGGAGCATTAAATAAAAAATTTGATACTGAAAATAAATCATGGGAAATTATAGGATCGTTTGATCATCTTCCGATTTTTCAGGAAAACATTAAGGAAAGGGCTCAGTCAATAACGTTATTGTGTACTGGTCTTAACAAAGCTTTTCAGGATGGGGCTATTTCTATTGATGATTATAAAAAAGAATTATCAAAATTTGGTATAGGAAAATGAAAAAGATAGATAAAGAAGCTATAAAAAAAGCTATTGCAGCTAAAAAGAAGATTATTGATAATAACGAAATTGTAAAGAAATGATTGAGATACCTGCATTTGACACAAAAAAAGAACTGTTTGATTTTTTTGTTAAAAACAAAGAGCGGTTAATAGCTCAGAAAAAGTCAGTCATGAAACATGCTGATTGTTTTTCGTGTGTCACTCCGAAAGAATTGATCGTTTCAAAATCAATATCAACAGACAAAGAAGATATTACTGTTAAAGTAGTTATAAATACGACTAACCTTATGGATTCTCATTCTGACGTCCACTTGCCAGGTTTGTGGTCAAAAAGTTTACAGGAGAATAAAATGATTATGCATTTGCAAGAGCATAATATGTCATTTGATAAGATCATTGCAGACTCAGATGAACTGAAAGCATATACGAAATCGTATACATGGAAAGAACTTGGATATAGTTTCTCAGGCAAAACAGAGGCTCTCATTTTTGATAGCAACATAAAAAAAGAACGCAATCCATTTATGTTTAAACAATACGCTTTCGGTTATGTTAAGAATCACTCTGTCGGAATGTATTATGTTAAGCTTATTCTTGCTATAAATGATGAAGATTATGGAGCAGAATATGAGGCATGGGAAAAATATTATCCTGAGATTGCAAATAAAGAGAGAGCGGATGAGTTAGGTTTATTCTGGGCAATTAGAGAAGCAAAGATAGTCGAAGGTAGTGCAGTCCCACTTGGCAGCAATTGGGCAACCCCGACACTCGACATAAAATGTCAGCCGCCTGATGGCACTGACGATGAGCCGCCTGATGGCACTCGAAAAATTGATATAAATAAATTAATTAAAGAACTTAAAAAATAAAATTATGTACACATTATTGAACAAAAAAAGATATGGACTGAATATAATCTTTGGATTATTTCTGTCTATTTTTATGCCTTTTGTGATTGCTATAAAAATGATCACAGATGAAGGTGCTGGCTCTGATGAAGAAAAACTGGCAAAAGTAATTGATGCTAAAATCGACAAGTCTGTAAAAGACTCTGTAAATATAAGCATTGAGGAAGCTAAAAAAGGAATGATCACTGTTGATCAGTTAAATAAAACTCTTGAAACTTTGGGTATTAAAGATGGTGTGATTGGGGACATCAACAAAGCACTTGATGATCAGGGAATCGAAATGAAGAAAATTGTAGAAAGTAAATCGAAAAGTGAAACTGTTGATGATATTCTTGCCGCTAATCACAAATCAATTCTTGAAGCTGTAAAGAAAAAAGGCACTCATGAATTTACAATTAAGACTGACGTTCTTCGCTCTTCCGTGTCTGGTAATACTCTCGCACAAACAATTCCAGGCATCGGACAGTTGCCTTTTGGAATTACAGGATTGAGAACTGCTTTCAGAGCTAACGAAATTGATGCGGAATCTAATGGCGTGGTACGTTATATTGATCAGGCAACTGCAACAAGAAATGCAGCAGGTGTTTTAGAGGGAGCGCAATATCCGGAATCTGCAATAACATGGATAGAACATACTATGACCTTGCAAAAAATTGGTGATACAATTCCCGTATCTATGGAATCATTGAGATTTTTGTCGTACATCCGTTCTGAACTTATGAGACTTCTGGAAGTCAACATGGCTATTGTTGATAATAGTCAGTTATGGTCTGGTAATAATAATCCGCCTCAACTTAATGGATTATATACACAAGTTCCTACTTTCGATCCTGATGCTTACACGGGAAAAACTGTATTAAATCCTAATCTTGCTGATTTACTATTAGCTCTTCGCGTTGAGATTATGAGAAATCGTCAGAGTAAATATAATCCTGATACTGTAATCATGCATCCTGATGATATTTTGGATCTGAAATGGATAAAGGATGACATTAATCAGTATGTACGTGTTCCTTTTGCAGATCAGAATGGATCGGTAGTTGATGGTATGAAAATCATTGAAAATTCTACCGTAACACCTGGTAGTCTTGTGATAGGTGATTTCAGATATGCAAATATTTGGAATAGTGGTGGCGTTGATGTAGAAATCGGTTGGATAAATGATCAGTTTATTCATGATATGACGACTATCAAGGCTCGCAGAATGACTAACCTTTTGATTAGGACTGTAGATTTAACAGGATTTTTGAAGGTTCCCAGCATTGATCTTGCACTTGCAGCAATTGTAAAAGAATAATTAACGGGGAGGCAACTCCCCTTAACTTAAAAAAGATGAAAAAATTATTCATATTTTTAATATTTCTGATTGCAGCAATCGGAATAAATGCTCAGGATGCAACGTATTCTGTAACTGGTAGAAGTGTTTTGAAAATAAATACGGATTATACGATTACTGGAACGGATTCATGCTGGTTTTTGATCAAGTCTTACGATGAGGACTATCCTAGAACTCAATACTATCAATGCAATCTATTTTCTCCATCTGCGGAAATACATACAACTATAGCCACAAGTCTATGGGGAAGAGTGTTAAGCACAGATAGTTGGACACAGATAAGTTCGACAGATACATGGACTACGGGAGGCACTGATACTATACAGACAGTGACAATTAATAACACTTCTGCTAATAGGTATCGTGAATATAGGGTGTTATTTATTGGCAATGGTTCTGGTGACATATCTTATATAACAGATCAATATTTGAAATTATGGTTTGCCGGGACCTTGTCTGACGGTGTCGCTACCTTGTCGGCAGGTACAATCACAGGATTGACAGGCTTGCAAATGGGTACTACTACTACAGCGCAGGAAGTAACTCTAACTGATGCTAGTAGAATTGGTGAGCAGATTAATCTTGTATCTTCTGCAAATCCATCCGGGGAGATAACTTTAATGGGTTTATATGCAAAGACAGCTAATATAACTAATAATCAAGCAAATTTGCAGCTTGTCGGAATAGGATCGCGGGTGTCGATGGGCAAGAATGCTCTTGATGCGTACGGATTGCAGAGTCACATAAGTCTTATTGACGGTGCAGAATCTTCTGGCAATATGACTGCAATATCAGGTAAGTCAATGATCTATGATGATAACGCTTCAGGTATTATATCAGCAGGATTGTATACGCTCGAAGGTTTTGTAAGCGGCACTCATGGTGCAGTACCTCGTGCGCCTAGCACTGTATATGGCTTGTGGGTTGACATTGTTGATGTAACAGCAACTGCCGGATTGGTAATTTCAAAATATGGAACCGGAAGCGCGACTAATGATATAGTGTTGCAAAACGGAGAAACTATTAATAACGCGACTAACGGGCTTATCAGTATAGGAGCAAGCAATTTTCGTGCAGCAACCTACAATTTTGCTGATGCTACAGCAGTAGGGGGTACGGGAGATGCAATAACTATTAACTTTTCTCCTGATCTCACAATAACAACTGGTACGAAAATAACTTTTAAATCAGAGGCAGCAAACACAACTGCTACTACTATAAATGTTGACGGCGGAGGGGCATTGGCTGTAGAGGAATATGCTGGAGGCACTCAAAATGCTCTTGACGCTAATGATATTGTTAATACTCAGATAGTTGAGGTAGTATATAACGGAACATTGTGGGTAATGACATCAGATCATTAATTAAAAATGTTAGTATGATAACAGTAATATATCTTCAGGATTATGAAGGAAATAAAAAAGGGGACAGGGTCAAAATGCTGGCCCTCCCTTTTATTCGCTTAAAAAAACAGAAAATAGTTAAGCGAATCGCATCTATTATTCATGAAAAGGAAGTAAAAGAAGTTGAAAAAGTTGTTAAACAACCTACAAAAAGAGGCCCGAAAAAGAAAAAGAAATGAGTTTAATTGACAAGACATATTTTGTTAATGATATTAATATTCCTTCTGGATCGTTTGATGATGGTGGCACTCTTATGATTACAAGGCATGAGCCAGATATACTTAAAAAATTATTGGGATACGAACTTTATAAATTAGTAATTGCATACGATCCTGACACATCAGAGCAAAGAATTATTGATATTGTTGAAGGCAAAGAATATCTTGTAGGAGAAAGATTGTATAAATGGAATGGGCTAATTAATACAGAAAAGGAAAGCTTGATCGCTTATTATGTATATGTTCAGATTCTAAGAGATAGAATAACACACACGGCGACATCTGGAGAGATAAAACCGAAATACGAAAATAGCGACCAGGCATCTGTTAATATGAAGACGCAGAGTGCATGGGTTAAACTAAGAGAATTATACGGATCTGCTTTTGACTTCGACTATGATTTTAACTCATGTTATTCTTTTATGCTTCAAAATTGGCAGATATATCCAGAGTGGCTGTTTACGGAAATAGGATCAATAAATGCATTTGACTTATGAGTGATAAAAGGTATTTTGTAGATGTTTTTGGGGCTATAATGACTTACATACGTGAGTATTATGATCCTTTAATTGCCGGAGTAGGGCTTGAAAAGCCTTATTATCTGCACGGTCACCCTCTTGACATCTTACAAATGCTAAATCAAAAGGATAAAAATCCTGAATTTAAATATAAAAAGTACCCGTTAATTGCTCTTTTACAAGACTTTACAGAGAACGATAAGGATGTAAATCCTCAATTTGAATATATAGTATCTCCAAGGGTGCTCATTATTACAAGTACTTCGCAAGCATACGATAGTATTCAGAGGTATACAAATACTTTTAAACCAATACTTTATCCACTTTATAAACTTTTACTAGATGCTATAGACGACAGCATCGAGATATTTGAATGTTATGAAGATTATATACCTCATACAAAAATTGACAGAATGTATTGGGGAAAGACAGGAGTCGCAGGTAATGAAGGATTGACTTTTAATGATCATCTTGATTGTATCGAAATAAATTTTACAGACTTACATATTTTTAAAGAAACATCTTGCCTAACATGATCGGAGAATTTGAAAATATTATCCCTTCGACCGGTATTTCGGTAAAAAATGAAAATAAGTTCGCTAAGTTAAAAACTATTTTTTTGACTTTACTTGATTTTGATTTCGATACAGAGGCGGATTTTATTGACGAGGTTGATTGGATTGCTGGAATAAAGGCACGTAATATCATTCCTATTGTCAATTTAAAAGAAATGGATGACAATACGGAACCAGAAAACTACTATATCAATGCTCAGGACAAAGAAATAAAAGTATCAGGAGGGAAATATAAATTTAATTTCAGGGCGAAATATACTCTTGCTTATCATCAAATACTTGATAAACTATCTCAACAAGCTTTCCGGGTTATGTTTGCTGACATAAATAAAAATATATATGCCTGTAATTTAACGGGGACAATTCACCGAGGATTCGATGTTGAACTTTTTAATATTGAGAATAAGAAATTTTCATCTGGTGTGATTCCTGCGTGGACTCAGATAAGGATTGTTCTTGCTGATGCAGATCAGTTTGATAAATACGGGGTAATATCTCAAGTGGATTTCAATATAAATAAATTATCAATAATTTTTGTGGATATAACAGAAATCACCTCAGATGGATCAACAGATATAAATTTTACTATCATAGATGCGGAATATGGACTACCTATACAGGGACTTATCGCATCGCAAATACAGATAATTGACAATACCGGAATACTAACAATAACATTACTCACTGAAATATCACAAGGATATTACAGCGCAACAATGTCAGATCCTTTGTCATACGGATCAATATTAATAGATGACGGAACATATTACGGAACATCCTCTTATGTTATTAGTTCGACAGTAGCTGAAATTACAAATATAAGTTATGCATCTACAACAGAAATGTCATTACGTGTGACGCGCATGATAGATGATGTAGCAATAACAGGGCTAACAGCGAGTGATTTCACGATAACGGATGATGATCATGGAGTGCTCACGGCTGGTACATTTACAGAGGATGGCGATGGTTATTATACTTTCGCTTCACTTTCCGGCGCACTAACAACCGGTAATATTATTTTGGATGATGCAGTTTATGAAGCCGAAGCGGATTATATTTTATCAATAGCATTAACTGTTGATAATTTTGATTCAACATATTCATCAGATATATATGTAGATGTGTCAATAACCGATGGAGGAGCGCCGTTAACGGGATTGATAAAAACTAATTTTGTAATTACAGATAATGTTAACGGATCAATAACAGTGAGCACTTGCATAGAGAGTCCTGTAGGTACTTATAGATTAATATTTGCAAAAGCAAGAACATCAGGGCATGTTGCAATTAATAAAACTAATTATTTTGGTTCTGGAGAGTATGATTTTTCTGGATGTTCAATAGAAAACACAGGAGGCATAGGAGCAACAGACTGGATTGATTCTGATAGCGATGGAAAAGCTGATAGAGTAAGCACTATAACTGCTTATGCTGTATGTTCAATGCTTACAGGAAGTATCGGTGGATTTACTGGTCGCGCTCAGAGATGCTCTATTATTAATCCTCACGGAATTGTTATGCCTGGATTGCAGATTTATGCTTCTTATTTTGAAACAGGAAAGACTTATAAATTGAGATTTTTATATAGATCATACTACTTACTTTATTTAACAATTACTTTAATAAGTGATTCTGTAATTGACACTTTGGTTTCAAATTTAGGCAATGCAATTGAGTATGAAAGTGATACTTTTACAATAACAAGTTCTGATTATGCTTTGATTATTTCATTGCAATCGGATAATGGATATTTTGATATTGATGAATTAGAATTAATTGAAGTTTAACCTTTAAAATAAATAAAATGGCTGAATTAATTTGTTTAAATGCACGAGACGGGATTGGAATTCCTTGTGAATCTATTACGCCTCTCACTGTTTTACGCAGTGTTTTTCTTACACGTCCCGGATTTTCCTTTGACGATTCCGCTGATTTTGCGGATAAAGATGTCTGGGATACTGCTATCGCTGCAAAAGAAATACTTCCTTTGCAGAATATAAAGGGATTTGAAAATCAAAAAGTTGAAGATGGACTTCACACTACCGATACAGGAGATAAGATTTTTCTGTGGCCAGGCATGCGTGGAGGGCTGCTTAAGTTCGTGTTGACTTTAGATCAGCATAAAATTCTGAAAACTTATTCCGAGCAAAATTGGAAAATGTTCAAGGGAGATCGCGGGAATAACATTTCCGGAGTGCTTAATGACGATGGAACGATTTCAGGATTTGAACTCGGATATTTTCACGTCAAAGGACAGATGGAAGCGACTGCAACCGATCCTCCGTTCACCCCTGTTGAATATCAGGAACTTGACCCTGATGAATTTGATGTAAAAGGGTGTTATGTAAGTCCGACTTGGAGGATAAAAAATCTCACTCCTGTCACGAAAGTTACTATTACTTCCTCTACTGTTGCTGCTTTTATTTTTACAGTGACTGTTAATTATGTTCCTGCTTCTAAATTTACCGCTGCAGGGGCCGCTATATCAATACCTTGCACAGGTCTTATCCATGACAATTTTAAAGTGATTGATCATGATGGTACCGCAGAGGTTGTAAGTGCTGTTGAATCAACGGTAACACCTGGTGTGTATGTGATCACAGGTACTGACATTACTAACGGAACTGTTCAAATCATTCCGAACGCTCCAAATGGCGATGCTGCAAATCTTTTTGAGTCTGACGTATTAACAATAGTTGCAGCAGCTTGATTTTTGAAGAATTACATATAAAGGTTAAATCAGTCATTGACTCGATAGATGAGATAATATCTGATGAGGTGATGGATCATGATGATTTCATCATCTCATCTAATAAGTCTCAGTTGTGGGATGGAAAGACTTTTAAAAATGAAGATATAAAACCTTTTTATAGTGAGGATCCATTTTTTAAGACAAAAAAACAAGCAGAAGGGTATAAAAAATGGAAACAAAAAATCACGCGTAATCCTAGAAGAAATCCTGATGCTCCGAATCTTTATATAAATGGTTTTTTTTATAGCTCTATTGAAGCAAAAAAAGAAAATAATGAAGTATTTATAGGTACAAATTCTGGATTTGGTTCAGAAGTTGAATCTGGACATAAAGATATTTTCGGTCTAACAGATGAACATTGGGGTGAATTAATTAATTTATCGTCAGAAAATATAATAAAAAAAATAGTAAATGAAATCACTGGATAATATCACTGGCATTGCTGCGATAAAATGTGCAATTGCTAAACAAAATGTAGTTATTTTTAAGACTGGAAAAACTACATACGGGTATCAACTTGCCTCACTCACTAAGCATAAATATTTAAGACTTTTGGAATATAGTAAAAAACAAATAAACATTACAGAAAATGGAAAGTCTATACAAAAAATATCGCTTGCTAGTGAATTGGTTGAAGGATCAAAAAGCAAAAAGGGTTATCAAAGAGCAACAGAAAGCAAATCAGAAGATACAAATATATAAGTCTTGTGATTTTCTTCCAGCATGGCGCTTTTTTGAAATACTTAAAACTACTGATTATAGGTACCTGCTTATTATTGATAATTTTTTAATTAAAACTATTGAGTACGATCAATCATTACTCGCGCCCGTGTGGGATGAGATATTAAATGAGTATGATCGGTTAAACGGCGATTATTTTTTCACTTCGACAAACGATGATTTGATAAGCGATATTGAAGAAATCAATCATATAAATATTTTAAAGGCTTGTTATTGTTTAATGCTTCTCGGGCAGGATAAGGCATTAAAAGAACTTGCAGAACTTGGAATAAAGATTGATAAAATAAGCTACGAATCAGTTATTAGATTAAGATCAATTATTTTAAATCTGCAAACAAAAATTCAAATTCGGGAAGCAAGTATTTCAGATGATAAAAAAGAAGATAATACTTTTATTGATGCGGTTACAAGACTTTCTAATATTTTTAAAAGGCAAATAGATAAAGACAGGATCACGGTATCAGAATGGATTGTACTTAATAAACAAGTGAAGGAATTAAATAAAACTAATCATGTCGGGATCGATTAATTTAGCGGATCATATTTTAAGTAAGCAATTAAAAGGCGAGCTTGTTGATCTCAATAAAGAGATAGATAATCTTGTTATTAAATTTAACGGTATTATTAATAGTTCTAAGCAAATCACATCTCAATTAAATACAGGTGCAAAATCATTTACGGATACTTCTACGGCTGCAAAAAATGTCAGTACAAATATGGATATTTTAGCAAAATCAGAAATTGAAACACAAAAAATACTACAAAAAACAAATGAAATATTAGCAAAGACAACAGCAGAAAGAGGAAAAGAAAATAAAGAATTAATAAAAAATCAGCAGGCAAGAGAAAATCAGAATAAACAAATCAAGGAAGAAATAAAATTAATGAATTCTGAGGCTGGGTCTATTGATCGTTTAGAAGCAGAAAACAGAAAATTAATAGCAACGCGTAATAAACTGGGGCTTGCAACAGGAGCAAATAGTAAGCAAATAAAAGATATAAACACTCAGATAAACAAAAATACAAGAGTAATAAGAGATAATACTGACAGTTGGGCTCAACAGAAAATGAACATCGGTAATTATTCCAGTGCCCTGGGGGGACTTCCAGGCCCTTTGGGAAAAGTGTCAAATGGAATAAGCTCAATGGGAAAGGCGTTGTATGCATTATTAATTAATCCTGTAATCCTTATGATTGTAGCTCTGGCGGCTGCATGCATGGGATTATATAAGGCTATTGCTTCAACAGATTCCGGGGCTGTTGCTTTGAAAGGAAAGATTGAAGGACTTAAGGCTGTTATGGATGCTCTTCGTCAGAAAACGCTTGAAGGAATAGAATATTTTAAAGGACTTGGGGAAAAAATAAAAGAGACTACAACTAATTTTATTGATTCTCATCCGATTTTGACAAAAACTGCGAAGGCTTTTGCATTAATATTTTTACCTATCGTGCAGGTTGCGGCTGCATTAAAACTTCTTAAAAAAGCACTGCCTGAAACTTCTGATGAATTTAAAAGGATTGCAAAATCAGGGGTTGATTATATAAAAGAACTCGATGACATAACAGATGCTGAAAATAATTATATATCAAATAAATCTGATATAGTTGATCAAATTGCAAAGCTTGAATTTATTAGTAAAAATAAAAGTTTATCAAAAGTAGAAAGAGAAAAAGCATTAAAGGAAGCTATGTCACTCGATAAACAAATGAAGGAACAGGAAAAGAAATTTGCTGACGACAGGCTTAATTTAGAAATACAATATCTGGCAGAGAAATCAACGGGAAGAAAAAAGGTTACAGCAGAAGAGATCAGACAATTTTTGCTCATGTCTGATTCGGAACAGGCAAATGCAAAAGAGTCTTTAAAATTTGTCAGAAATAATAATGAGGATAAATTTACAGAAATTGAAAAACTTTATGAAAAATCAAAAGGTCTTGAAACTGCTTATTATGCCGAAAATAAAAGAAATATATCACTTTTAACAGGATTTCAGAATGAAATAGCTAAGGAAGAAGAAGATAGAAGGAAGAAAATTATTGAAGATAAGTTAAAAGATATTGAGTCAGCAGCAGAAAGAGAGATGAATATTACTAAGAATCTCTATTTACAAGGAGTTATGAGCGAACAACAGTTTGCAATTGAAATATTAAAGATACAAATTGATGCATCTCAGAAACAACTGGAAGTTGCTAATTTAACGGCAGCTCAAAAATTAAGCATAGAAACTAAGTTAATAGATGCTCGATTAAATCTTAAAAAAACTGACGATGCACAAATACAAACACTTTTTAAAGGTAATGCAGATTTTGAAAAAAGTATTATTGAAGAAAATGCAAAAGAGACTATTGATGTAGAAGAAGAAATAACAAAAAGTACGCTAGATGAATTAGAAAAAAGAAAACAAGCTGAGGAACAGGCAGCAGAAGAAAAAAAGGCGCGTAATCAGTCATTACTTGACACAAGCGGGATGGTTTTTGAAACGTTGGATATTATGCGTCAAACCGAACTTGCTAATATTGATGCTGAAGAAGCGTATAAATTGTGGCTTGTAGGGGATAATGTAGAAGCACGGGAAAGAATTGAAAAGGAAGCAGCAGAAGAAAGAAAAAAAGTACAACGAAAAGAAGCACAGGCCGCAAAAGCTGAAGGATTATTTAAAGCAGCAATCAATACTGCTATGGGAATAACAGGAGCTTTAACAATTATGCCTCCCCCTGTCGGGATCGCTCTAGCTATAATAATAGGAATATTAGGTGCGATACAAATTGCTGCAATAGCAAGTAAACCAATTCCGAAATTTGCAAAAGGTAAAAAAGATTTTGAAGGAGGTATTGCAGAAGTAGGGGAGCAGGGTAGGGAATTATTACTTAATAACGGTAAAATAGGATTGACTCCCGATAAGCCTACTCTGATGAGCCTTCCGAAAGGCACAGATATTATACCCAATTACGAGACAGAATTATTTTTAAAAGGAGGAATATCAGAAGATAAATTAAATGAGTTGATATCAGAAGAAAGAGCAACTCGTAAAGCAATAATGTCACGATCGGTAAATGAAATTCAATTAACAGATTCAGGATTAAAGAGATTTCATAGGTCAGAAAATTCTCGAATTGAATGGATTGATACTTATATAAGAAAGTGAAAGAGTATAAATATATATTGGTTCATGGCGCAACAAGCGAAACACTAACGATTAATCCTGCCGGATGGGATGATTTAGGAATTACTTTAGAAAGAAGTGAGGTATATCATTCGATTCTGCGGGATTATTCGTTATCATTAAGGTTCGCCCGCGTAACGGGCGGAGGCGGAGAATTTATAAAAGAAGTATATGAAGATCATGGTATTAATTCGATTATAAATATTTGGATTTATGAGCGCAATACTCAGACAAATGATTATGATATTTTTTATAATGGCATACTTGATTTTTCACCAGATCGCTTTTATATAGAAAGAGACTTTTTCGAGATAGCAATAATAGATGGATCGAAAGAGCAGAAATTTAAAACACGGGACGAAATAAACTATGATCTTAATTCTACAATTTCACATGATAATATTGCTGTAGATCATTTTGATCATTCCCCGAAATCAATAAAATTTAAAAAGATTGATATTCAAATGTTAGTTGAAGAAACAGGCAATATGACATGGATCTATGATGGTGATAATATGCTTGCTCCGTGGCCTCCGTATAATTTAGACACTCGTTATATTTATTATTATGCTACAACAGTAAGCGTTAACGAGATAGGCGACAGATTGCAAACAGAGGCTGGGCCTTATCAGGAAGATCGAACTATCGAAATTTATGAAAATAAGACAGGATTTCCTGTTAATATTGAATTTACTGATATAGATATACTTCAAGATACTTCTTTTTGTCATTTTTATCATACACATGATGGACAAGTTAGGCTCAGAGTTTATATGGCCCTGCAAATTGTTGATTCTGATGATGTTGTTTATAGTAACTTAATGATTCAAGATCATACATTCGAACATCATTTTACAGAGACAGGAAGCGCATTAGATGAGTTTAATTGGGATTTATCTGCGCTTCAAAATAATGATATTTATGTTCCAGATGGATATCGAATGTTATTATTTATTTGTATTGATCCTGATGAAACTTATTGGTCCTTATACGTTGAAGGAAGAATAAATTCAGGACCTGGTTATACAGGAGTATTTAATTTTAACCTTTCATTTATTGAAAAATCGCTAGGAGAACCTGATACACAAGTAAATTGTTTCTTTCCTCACGAAGCATTTACTCGTCTTATTCAGCTTATGACAAGTGAAACTGATCAGAATAAACTTTTTTATGCTCGTCCTTTTGGTCGTACTGATTCTGAGTTTGTTGCTTATCCTCCGTCTTTAAGCGGATTGGGTTCCAGACTTGCTATAACAAACGGATTTAATTTAAGAGGATTTCCGAATAAGCCTTTTAATGTAAATATTAAAGATTTATTTAAAACATTTGATAGCATTTTAAATTTAGGTTTAGGATATGATAGGTTATTAGATCGTTTTTATATTGCTCAAAAATCTGATTTTTACAAGGCTGATTATTTAATGTTTGATATTGGAGAGGTAAAAGAACTTGTTATCAAACCTTATAAAAATGGATATTATAATAATATTTTATCAGGATTTGATTGTGACGGTCAATATGAAAAATTTCAAGGAGCACATGAATTTAATGTACAAACTGAACATTCTATATCTTTACTCGTAAAAAATCAAATTGATTTGAGAGCTCCGCATTTTTTAGATTCTGTAGGAATTGAATTAACAAGGAGGAAACAATATATCACTCATGCAAGTGAGGATACAAAATATGATGATAATATTATTATTGTAAGAACAAATGGATCTGAAACAATTCAAGGTGGGACAAATGAATCAGGATTTGTAGGTATAGAAGAATATTATAATCTTGAATTAACCCCTCGTGAAAATTTAATCAGATGGAGTAATATTCTCAGGATTGGAATGTGGAAAGATGCTGTGTCAATAAAATTTGTTTCAAGTAAGAAGAAAATTAACATTACTTATTTAAATCAAAATGGAGATATAGTCAATGAATTTGACGATCTTGATGAAGGTGATTTACCTGATATTCGTTTATTTGATCCTGAAATATTAGAATTTTCTGGTATTATAGACGCTGAAAAATTGGCTATACTTGACACTGATCCGCATGGTTTTATTCGGTTTTCTTTTAATGGAGAATCTTATGACGGTTATATAAATAAATTAACTACTCAAAAATATAATAGGACAGCTAAATATGAACTACTTTCACGACCATATGACGGAGGAAGGAATAAAATATTTGAAGATGGTAACAATTTTGTATTTGAAGATGGACATAATTATATATACGAATGAACATATATAATCCGATAATGAATCCATTGCGGTTTTATGAATCCGCATTACTTCCGAATTTTCTGACTCGATTTTCGCACATGGATAATGTTGATCATCGAAATAAGTGGATAGAAGGTATTAATCCGGGTTCATTTTACAAGGATTTTTTAATCAATAAACAAATATCTTTACAATTCAGGATTTTGGATTCAGGGGATGAATCAATAAAAGTTTATAAATTAAATTCGGCAGGCACTTACACTCTTTTTACAACACTTATTGCAATTGATATTACCCCTTATGGATGGATAAGTGAGGATGTAAATCGGTATGATTTCACCCCATCTTTGGAGGGTGTATATTATATGGATTTCGAAGCTACTGGATTTTTATCTGACAAATTTATCGTAAATTCGCAAGAGATATTTACTCGAAAATTAATTGAAATAGTTTTTTACAATAGTGAAAATGATTATGGGATGATATTTTTTGACGAATCGACACAGAAATATACGGGAAGGACTTATTTTACAGGGCAACTTTTACCGGGTGCTCCGGGAAATGAATCGTCAGTTTTTAATTCTGATCGTGGTCAAATCACTAAGTTACGTGCAACACCTATTCGCAATGCTATTTTAAAAATATGCGATCTGCATTATACTTATCTTGATAATATCAACATGATCTTTTCTTGTGATAATATTTTAGTCAATGGAATTGCTTATCAAAATGCAGATGTAATGGAGGTAGAAGATATTGCAAAAAGCGATCTTAAAAATGTCACTGTAAAATTAAGTCAGGTTAATAACGATTATTATACTATGTAAAATGGCTGATCAAAAATTAAGTGCAAGGTCGATAACAATATTAACAGTAGGTGCGTATATGCATATTATTGTGCCTGATGGAATTGGAGGATATATTAGTTATCGCATTGCATTTTCAGAAATAATTACACAATCAGCTGATTATATAAGACGTGCAGGCAAAGATATAGTTGTATCGGCAGGAGAGCACACAATAACATATGATAGCACATTTACAATAGATTGTGCTTTAAATATTATTGATAAAAATGGAATAGGAATTGGAGAAGTGTCAAGAACTGCTGATGGTTTTACCTATAATTCACTAGGAGCAGGAGTAATTGATTATTTAGCAATAAGAATATGAAAAAATATAATAAAATTTTATGTATTATCGCAATTATATTGATTGCTGATTTTTATTTAACTTTTGGACAAATTGATATAATCAAAAGAAAGGTAACACTTGATAGTATTAATGCAAGGAATAATCGTATTTACATTAACGATTCTTCTTTTTTTAATGAATCGACTAAATTTCTTGATAATATATTTCTTAATTCTGCAATTAACTGGATTTCTGGAAATGTAATATTTGTTCCTATGAACGGAAATATTCAGACTTATGTAGACGACGCAGAAGCAGGAAGTACGTTAATATTATCTTCAGGAGTATATACAATTATATCAACTATAACTATTGATAAACAATTAAATATAATAGGACAGGGAAGCTCTGGCTTTGTAACGACTCCTATCACGCCTTCTCACGGAACGCTTATAACTTCTTCAACTTCGTTGCCTTCTGGTGCGATACAAATAAGTAATGATAATATTAGGATATCTGATTTATCAATAAATTTAACAGGCGTATCTTCTTTAGCAATAAACACTTCAAATAATTTACAAGGAATAACTTTATCTAATATTGATGTTATAGTTAATAGCACAGGTGTGATGGGAGGGTTTGTTATTTACGGTACAGATGTTGTGATGCGAAATCTTACTTTTTATATAACGTCAACAAATACGGCATGTTCAGGAGTATGGTTATGGAATGATGCTAGTACTACAAGAGATGCTGTTGTTGATGCTTTTAATGTGACAGGAACAGTCGTAGGTGCAGGTACATCTGCTTATGCTTTTGTTTGTGAAAATATCAATAATGCTAATACTTTAACTTTAAATCTTTCAAATTCTGTTTGCAAAGCTCTTCAAGGTACTCCCCTCGATATTGCTGTTGCTTCAATTTCTACTACAACTAACAATTCTGTAGTTAATTCTTATCTGTCAACTTTTGACGGTGCTGATTATGATGTTTATCAAACAGGATCTAATCAATTAAATTTAGGGGGTTCTGTAATTGTAAATAATAAAACTTTTGGTACAGTTACATATAGAGCTACTATGGCATCAGGAACAGGAGTATTTGCGGATAGTATAAAAATACAAAATACGTGGTTTACAGAAGATGATATTGGTGGTTCTGATTCGCACATAACAGACAGTTCAATAGAATTAACACAGACAGGAGGATTAGGAGATAATAATTTTTGGGTTTGGATGGGGCATAATATAGGACCTCGTATGATGTTCGGCTGGCAAAATATTAACGATACAAGAGAGTTATATCAGATTATTGACACAAATGGATTTAACATGTATGTTGTTGACGAACAAGGCGGAAGTTTTCAGGATGGTTTCAAATTAAAACAATCAAATACAGAAGATTATTTTGGTGTTAATATCAGAAAAAATTCAACATATAGTCCTGGATTTTCGGATTTTTATATTGATACAAACGGAGTTGAAATTCTAAAAGATTTGATGGTTAACGGAGAAATTGAAGATCATGTAATCAAATCTTTTACGGTAGATTGCCCGTATGATTCTGTAGTAGGACAGTGGTATAGACCAATTATTTATTCACCTGCCAGAGATTTAATTATTTTAAGGATAATATTTCAGGAAGTCATTGCGCTTGGAAGCACAAGCGGGACAACTACGCTTTATTTTATGGATGAAGGGTCAAGTTCGATGTATTTAGGTTCTATTGTTGCAGATGGATCAGGGCCTTTGGAACTGACTTTTGAAGCTTTACAGGCTTATCCGTATAGGGTGAATGCAGGAGACGGAACTGTTGGCTTTAGTTTTTTTGCTGATGTTCAGGATTTAACGGATGGACTATTGAGAGTAACAGTTGAATATATTGATTATTAAATTTAAGGATATGAAAAAGATACTTTTTTTATTTGCATTTGTTCCGTTGATTTTATCCGGGCAATCGTACGTCTGGCATGACAGTATTAATGCAGCAAATGTGGCGACAGATACAGTTATTCAACCTATGAAAGTTGGTGAATCCGGAAGTTATTCAAAAAATATTTCGGGCATGGGATGTACTTGTACTTTTATAGCGGATGATTTAACCGACACTGTTGCTGTTAATATAGGAGGTTCTAATTATCAGGTAACATCAGGGAATTATGCATTCTCAGGATTTGCTTCTGATTCACTTCCTTATGATCTCGTTAAAGCTAATCTGATAAGTGTAAAAAATGGGGATACTTCTTATATAAAAACAATTAGTTTGGAGCCTCATATTTACGGGTTTAAATATTCGCAAATCAAAGTAACCTTTGATGCAACGGATAACACGAGCGCACTAAGCTGGTATTGCTTATTTTACAAAAGATAATGTAACATATTAACACTCAACTAATTAACTATTAAATATAGATTGAAATAGCGAAATGAAGATGGAAAGTGGAATATTAATATTGCTAAAAAAAGATCGTTTGTTAAATTGCTTTAAAATGCGACGTTAAATAATTGACTATCAATAACTTAACCTAAAATGAGTAAAAATGAGTGATTTTAAACAGTTTAACAATATTAATGTACTGAATATCAATGTATTAACAATTAGTAAAAGGGATTACTAATTACAATAAAATGTAAAACAATGAGAAAATTATTGATTATATTAGCATTTTTCTGGTGTCAGGCAAATGGACAGGTATTGAATATTTTTCCTGATGAGCCTGTTTTAACTTATAAACCCGGCACGGTATTAAATATTTTCGGGAATTATAATATTATACCAAATTCGATCAAACAAAAATTTATATTATGGACATCAAATAGTGATGAAAGATTAGATTATTATATTAATAAAATAGGAGATCAGGAAAGAGAATTATATACACAAAATAATTTTGTCGGAATAATACATTCTGGAAGATCAATATCTTACGACTCTTTGTATAATCAATATTCAGAGATTTTATCTGGCACTCCAAATAACATGAAATTATATAATAATTCTATTTCTTTTTCTTTATGGATTAGAACGGATGGTGTGCCTGCGCATAGTTCGTTTGTTTTTGGAAATGTTCCGGGAGTAATAAATGGCATTTTTTGTATATTTATTCTTCCATCGGGATTATTACAGTTAAGTATTAGACATACTTCATCGATAAATATATATTCTAGTGTTGATGTTTGTGATGGAATATGGCATAATATTACTGTCATTATGAATAAATCATCAACTATTACATTATATGTTGATAATATTATTCAAAATACACCTGTTGATATTTCTACTTTTACTTTTAACAATCATTCACTAAATTTTAGACTAGGAGGAACATCGCCTGGCTATAATTCTAAAAAAAAGGAGATAAAAGATGTGAGAATATGGCCGTTTGCTATTTCAGAAGTAGATAGATATACAGCGTATTTAGGTGATTACGTAGAAGGTTGCGCTGGTTGGTGGTTATGTGAGGAAGATAACAGTAATTTATTGCATGATGCTATCGGGGTAAATAATATGGCTAATTATAATTTTAATGCCACTTCTTTCGTAAAAAATTATCAAAAATCAAATTTGAATAAATATGGTTATTCAATTTCGAATGAAGGATTAATTAATAGTCCTTTAATTACATCATTTGATGTTACAAAAGATATAAATAATGATGATTTAATTTTTAAAGGACAAGCAAAATATAATCTTATTAAAATAACTGAGGATTCTGTGAGTCTGCCTGATTCCGTGGATG
>Ga0172380_10002466_pt1 | contig 28286 bp, 30 predicted proteins | sample Leawe162metaG_FD_119747 | JGI IMG/M metagenome (GOLD analysis project Ga0172380, IMG submission 119747) | Leachate microbial communities from a municipal landfill in Southern Ontario, Canada - Leachate well 162 metaG | ecosystem: Engineered > Solid waste > Landfill > Unclassified | place... | reverse complement strand
CGAGTTTTCTTCTCTCCAATCGTCGATTCTCGACAGCGCCTCGAACTCATCGATAACAGAGGCTTCCACCTGTACATTCAACGCCGTCACTGCGACCGATCGGTCCTTGGTTTTACTTATAATCCTGTCCAGACATTTGATTATTTCGGGTTCCAGGGGGAGATTTCGAGCGCACCTGATTTCAAGAAGTTCCGCCGCGGCAAAAATGAGTGCCTTTTTGTTGCTTTGCAGGGCGGTAATGCACAACTCCATGACCTCCGGAATATCATAGCCGGCATCAAGCCTGCCGATGATATCCAGGGCCAGGCTCTTGCGCTTATTATTGAAGGGATCCCGCGGGTTTTTCAGTTGGTACATCTCCTTGGCGAAACCCACTAACTCCAGCGCCAGTGCATGCCGCGACTTTTCCCGGCTGCCGGCCGATTCAGCAAGCACTGCCGGAGTTAAAGGCAAGCGTTTCCCCGGGGAGCCATGCTCAACACAGTAATCCGCGATTTCCCGAAGAGTCACAAAGACCCGCTGCTCAAGAACATTTTTATTGGGCCCCTTTTCGGCAAACAGTTTTCGTTCCAGGTCCAAAACCGGTTTAACCGATTCCAGTGTAGCGCGATTTAATGCAAAATAACGCGAAAGGTCGTAAGCCTTGTGGATGAGTTCCCGCTCCCCTTCTTTCGCGCCCGCCAAAAACAGGTTGTTGATATCTTCACATAGCCTGGCAATCATGAAATTTTCTCTCGCTTTATAAGAATGCTTCTATTTGCCTCTTGCTGCCCAGTCCAGGAACGGAACCGTCATCTGCCACGAAGGTAAACTGCGTTCCACCCTCGGAATTGGCAAAGGCCGCCATTTCCGATGCCAGCGATTCCGCATGGCAAACATCGGCCTTGAATTGGCGGGAGCTGTCTTGACCGCTGGCTATCTGTTTCTGAAGGATATCGAGAGCGGTCATGATTTCAAAATTTATGTGACATCCATGATCCAAGATTGAGAAATTATAGCTTCACCCAGTTCAACTTTAAGATTTTTCACTGCCTGTATGGCGCTGGCAAGCTCTGTCTTAATTTCATGCCGTTCAGTGTTGTAGTGGCTGCCGTTCTCGCCGCAAATAAACAGGTTCTTGCCGCCCACGTTGATCTTGTGGGTGCCGAGAAAGGCCTTGTAGTCGATGATCTCAATGGTCTGGATACGCATGGCTCAAGGATTGTCCGGTTGTTCTTCAACGATCGTTCCATCCTTGAGAATCGCCACTCCGGCGCCCACGCGCCTGGCCTTTTCGCGGGCCTTTTGGGCGGCGCGCTGCATGGCGATTTCGGCCTTGATAAAATCCGGGTCGCGTTTCCTGTCTTTCTGTTCCGGGTCAATGGCTTTGACGCTCATAGGTTCACTCCTTCTGCGATGAGTTGCGGGGCGCTGCCGGAATTATCGTACAGCGCCCATTCACTGACAATCGGTTTATACATGGTTTCAAAATTTCGCAGCCCGGCCGCAAACCGTCTATGGATAGTCGGTTCAGGCACATTATGCCCGCCCTCCAGCACCCGTTGACGGACACGGGCGAGAGCCAACTCGGGGGAGGCAAGCCGCAAAAAGAAAAGCTTGACGATGTAGTCGTCAGCCCGCCAGCCGGGGATGAGTTTGGCATACCCTCGTCCGCTCAATGTGGTTTCAAAGGCGAAACTCTCACCCCGCCGGGAGTGTTCGAAAATTTCCGCCAGCATCAGCCTGCCTGCCTTGAAAGCAGCTCGATCCGGATCAAAGGGAGCGAACCCTGCGGCAATCAGATCGGCGTTGATGAAAATCGGGCAGTTGGCCTCTTTGGGCAGAAACTCCTCGGCAAAGGTGGTCTTGCCAGCCCCGTTCGGTCCGGCAATGATGATAATTTTCTTCTGATTATGTGACTTCATCGTTTCAGGGCCTCGCGGATGGTGCGGACCAGGTGACTTGCCGCATTGCTGATAAGCTGATTGATCCAGCTCACATCCTTGCCGGTCAGTCCAGGAACGGAACCGTCATCGGCCACGCCGATAAACAGCGTTCCACCCTCGGAATTGGCAAAGGCCGCCATTTCCGATGCCAGAGATTCCGCATTGCGAACATCTGCCTTGAATTGGCGGGAACTGTCTTCGCCGCCGGCTATCTGTTTGTGGAAGTTATCGATGGAAATCATGGCTTTTTTATCGGGGTACACCTGTTTCAGTTACCTCTCAGTGAGGTTTTCAGTCAAATGATATCGTTGCTCAGTGATTTTATCAGTTACAGACAGACTGTTCCGGGATGCCAATCCCGCCGCAACAGCGCGGAAACTTGCCAGGCCGGCCTCAAGATTTTCGATGATTTCCTCCGCCAGGATTTCGGGTTCGGGGAGGTTGTCAAGATCGGCGAGGCTTTTGTCCTTGAGCCAGAATATATCGAGGCTGGTCTTATCGCGGGCCACGATTTCCTTGTAGGTGAACTTGCGCCATCTGCCTTCGGGGTTTTTCTTTTCGTCCCAGGTCGCTTTTCGTGCGTGGCGGTTTGATGGGTTATAACAGTCGACGAAATCCTGCAAATCCTCGAAGCGAAGCTGCTTTTTCTTCAGGGTGTGGTGGATGTTGGTGCGGTAATCGTAAAACCAGACTTCCTTGGTCCAAGGATCTTTACTCGCTTCCCGATTGTCGAAAAACAAGACATTTGCCTTCACGCCCTGGGCATAGAACACGCCGGTCGGCAACCGCAAGATGGTGTGAAGTTCGGTGTTTTCCAGGAGCTTCTTGCGTACCGTTTCACCGGCGCCGCCTTCAAAAAGCACATTGTCGGGAACAACCACCGCAGCTTTCCCGGTGGACTTGAGCATTGTGCGCACATGCTGCACGAAGTTCAGCTGTTTGTTTGAGGTCGTGGCCCAGAAATCCTGGCGGTTATAGGTAAAGTCTTCCTTTTCTTCCTTGCCCTCGCCATTGGACGAGGTGTAGCTGCTTTTCTTGCCAAAGGGCGGATTGGTGAGAACATAATCAAAGGTTTTTTTCGGCGCGGCAATCAGGGCATCAGTCGGATCGATGGCAGGCTCGCCGTCAATCTCGCCGATGTTATGCAGAAACATGTTCATCAAGGCCAGGCGGCGGGTGTTGGGGACTATTTCGTTGCCGTGGAATGTCTGATGTTTCAGGAAGTCTTTTTGCGCCTTGTCCAGCTTTTGCTTGGCGACGAAATCATAGGCAGCCAGGAAAAAGCCGCCGGTGCCGCAGGCCGGATCGGCGATGCTCTTTTTCGGCTCCGGCCGCACGCATTCCACTATGGCCTTGATCAGGGCGCGGGGGGTAAAATACTGCCCGGCGCCGGATTTTGTGTCCTCGGCGTTTTTTTCCAGGAGCCCTTCATAAATTTTCCCTTTCACATCGGTGGACACATCGGTAACCCAGTTCTCTTTGTCGATCATGTCAATGACCTTGTAGAGCATGGCCGGGTCCTGAATCTTGTTTTGCGCCTTGGTGAAGATGTGCCCCAGCATCCCTTTTCCTTTGCCGAGCTCCTGCAAGAGCTCCAGGTAGAGGCTTTCCAGCTCCGCCCCTCTCTTCTTGCGCAGCTGAGGCCAGCTGTATTTCTTCGGGATATCTATCTCTTTCTTATAAATCGGATTTGAATATTCATCCGCCATCTTGAGGAAAATCAGAAAGGTGAGCTGCTCCAGGTAGTCGACATAACTCACCCCGGCGTCACGCAGGACATGGCAGAAACTCCATACTTTGGAAATGATTTGATCAGCGGTCATATATATCTCTCACCTCGTCAGGCTGTATTCAGTAATTCTTCAATCCACACCTTGTCGCGGAAACCTGCGATCACTTTGCGGGCGAAGGTTGACAGTTCCGCCTTGTCGGCCATGGCATCACTCAGCCTCACAATGAGGCCGTGAAAGGCGTTGTCTATCGCCGGATCACCGGCATCGCAGCGGTCAAAAAGTCCGTCCGCGGTTCGGATAGACTGCTTCAGGTCCGCGGCCAACACCCTGCGACGCTCGTTCAAATCCGGATGATCCAGGTGGTACAATTTAATAGAAGTCTCGGCGCGTAATTTTCTTACTGGGTGGTCTTTGTGTTTGGGGCAGGGCCGGCCATCGTCATAAAAATCCAAAAAGCCTGGATCTTGCGCCCGGCAAGGATCTAATAAGACCGGGCTTTCATAAGCTTCCTGCCCGGCAGCTTCAGCCCGCAGGGTGCCATCAAGCAGAGGGAACTGATCACCTTTCCCCTCAGTTTCACCGGTTTCAGGATTCTTGCGTTGACTGTTGCAGTAGGTGCAGGCATAACGGAAATTTGTTTTGTCAAACGCAAGCCATGGATAGAGGCTTTTCGGCCGGAAGTGATCAACTGCGTCATCCGAGCGTTCCTGCTTGATCTCACAATACCAGCATTTGTCACAGGAGCATTCGGCGAGAGCGTTTTTCAGTGCCTGCCAAATTTTACTTTGGCCGCTAACCGTTTTCGTCCCATTGGCAACCGCTGTTCTCGCATCATCTGCTTTTTGATCCCAACCCTCTGGACAGTTGAGGTGGGCATTATTGATAGTGCGCAAACCCTAGCCCTCCTGCTTTGTTTGGGCTAATGCCTGTTGGACCAGCTTCCTGGCCTTTTCTCTTCGTTCAGCCGCCGACAAATCGACCATTTTCTTTCCTTCAGGCTGCTCCTTGTCATTCTGATACCGGGCTTTGAGATATTCAGCGAACACCGGGTCGCGCATCTCGTACCGGAATCCATACCCCTCAAGCTTCAAGTTGATCTGCTCAAGGGAATCACGCTCCTCCGGCGTCAATGGTTTTTCTTTGCTAGCCAGTTTTCGTTTCTCCTCCAGTAATTGAAATGTCTGGCTATCAAGCGCGGCAGCCAAGCCGAACATGTCGCTGGTAACAATGCCGGAGTATCCCATCCCTCTTGGGTCCATATCCGGCAGGACGGCGGATATCCTCAGAGTGTCCGGATCTCTTTTCAGGATTTGCACCTGACCTTTTACCAGCTCCGCCACGGCAAGGGGATTGTGAGTGGTCAAGACGATATGGCTGCTTTCTCGGTCTTTATCATGAGCCCCGACAAAATTTTTCAGATGCTGGAGATAATCCACGCACCATTGCGGGTTGAGATGGGTATCCGGCTCATCGAGCAGAAAGAGGCTTTCCTCTTCAGCCGTGAACTTCAGCAGGCCCAACACGGTAAGGAGTTGCTGCTCGCCTTCGCTCAATTCCCGGAAGGTGACGGAACCGTCGTTTTTTCTGAGTTTTACCCGGATGCGGACTTCTTCGATCAGCTCGGAGACGTAGGTGCTTTCGACTTCTCGGAAAAACTCCCGAGGTTCTTTGTCTCCAACCAGGTCACGAAGCGAATCCAAATCCTTCACATACAGGTAACGGAACCCACGGGTCTTTTTGTTCCAGAGGGTGGCGTCAACCCGGCGGTTGATTCGGATGGGGGCAAGGGATATTTCAAGAAGCCTATTCAGAAAAGTGCGGACAACACCCCTGGCCCCCCAGAAAATTTCCTTGTTTTGGGTTTTATCCCAAGGAGGCTGTTTGAGGACAAAAAGGACGGAGTCGATACCGCCTTCTTTTTCCAGCCCAAGTTGTTTATCCAGGAAGTCTTTAACGACATCGTCTTGCTGAAGAATGAAGGCCAACAGCACAAACTGGCTATGCACCGGCAGGGCATAAAACAGGCGGCGCATCCCCGGGTCTTTTCCTGCCCGCAAGTCGCGGTCATAACCAGCTAGATACTTACGGAAAACCTCCTCCAAACGATCACTGGTGCCGGAATAATAACCAAAGATATATTTTGGCAGGTATTTGTCTTGGTCTTTTAAAAACTTCGAGATTGCGAGGGGTTGGCCAAGGTCATCCTTCTCCGTAAGCTCCTGTCCCGCGTCTTTTACATGAATTTTGAACGTCTCTTTTTCACGGGAGGGATCGGCGTCGATATGCACCCACCATTGATCCTGCATCTTGTATCGCAGACGATAGGGGAATGATGGCTTGTTCTTGACGCCTGCCAAATTCTGGCCCATTACCAGATCACGGAACAGGGTGGCGAGGGCCTCAAGCACATTGGATTTGCCGGTGCCGTTCCAACCGATAACCACGGTAACCCAATGGTCTTCGTCGAAATCAACGGTGACGTCCTTGAGGTTTTTATACTCCCCTATCCAGAAATGATCCAGCCGCACGATCAGGCCCCCTGCGCCAGGCGAAGCCAGTCTTCTTCGCCACGGCGTTCAACGCTAATCTTGTTCTCTTTCACATAGCCGCGCAGCTCTTCGTAAATTTTCTCGATGACATCGGTCTCAGCGCCATCGGCAATGCCGCACTTGTGAAATGCCTCCTGCGCGCTCATCCAGTCATTGGCGGTTTTCATTATTTCCATGAGGTCGGCCATGGTGATCACCTCTTTTCCCTTTTTAACTTTGCGCGGTTTTTTCTTTTCTTGTAATTGGGCGTGTTCCCGCTCCGCTTTAATTCGGGCTAACAGTTCTGAAGCAGGTTCGTCGTTTGGGTCTTGCGGAACAAGCTGTCCGGAGAATGCTTTCTTTAATATTGCTTGTCGAAATGAGACAGCTTTTTCCAAATCTTCATCTATTTCATTGTTTAACCTGTCGATTACGGAAAAGACCTCATGTAAACAATCAATCACTTTCCTCTGTTCTTGGCTTGGAGCTAAGGGTATTAGGCAATTTTTTAGCTGTGTAGTATTAACTCTAGGGCGTGTGGCACCATGAATTTGATTTTCTAATTGCTTATAAGCATTGCGCGTAGATAGGAATGTCGCCAAGTAATGATTGAAAACTGATTCCCCGTAACTTCGTACGCAGAAGCAGTCGGCTTTGTTAACGGCAACATCGATATTGTCCGGCAGAACCACAACTCTATTTCCATCAGCGACAAAGGAAGAAAAGATAACATCCCCAGCTGAAACCGTATGTTTTTTCAGCGTCTGATATTTTTCCTCGGTAATGAAAGATTCATTTTCGTTTTTGAACTCAAGAGGCCCAATATTTTCTAGGCGAATAACACGGACACCAGAATCAACGTAATCACCTGATTTCAGGTTCGATCCAAAAGGACCATCAAAAACTTCTACGCTCAAATCCCCCAACCTGAGCCAAATCCATCCTGGAGGAAGTATAGGCAACTTTTCTATCTCACCTTCCGCAACCACTGACATATCGACAGGCTTTCTCGGTTTAACAGGCCTTTTTTCCTGCTCACCCTTTTTCTGCCACTCCTCAACCGCCTTTTCCCATGCGGCGAGTTGTTCCTGGTAGCGTTTCTCACGTTCTTTTTTGATGCGGGTAAGGAGTTGGTCGGCAGTTTCGAGTTGGTCGGCATGCTCGACGCGCCATTGCTCGGTGAGTTTGCCTTCAAAGACGTGTTTGAGTAGTGCCTGGCGGTAAACCTTGAGCTGCTCTCGGGCGGTGGTGAGGCTTTCCACACCCTTGTCGAGTTCGGAGAAGAGTTCTTCGATTTTGGCTACAATGCGGTGTTGTTCGTTGAGTGGAGCGATTGCTACCTCAACTGCATTGTAATCGTCACGGCTGAGCCCTGGGACAGCTGTTGATTTATCCAGCGCTGAAAGGTTTATCCCTCTCAGAAGATGTTCAAAATAATTAAGATGTATACTTTCATGCTCCTCTGCAAAGTAAACTGTGTCAATTGGCCAACAAGGCGTTTTTGAGTAGTAAACTTCCCCAACTGACCCTTTTCGGCCGATTATTAGGGTTGGCTTTTTTGTTAGCGCTTCATCATGACAACCAACAAGACCACTTGAGCCATAAACAGGGAACTGGCCGGTTTCAATCCGTTTCCCTTTCGTCAATCCTTTTCCATATACAATAGGTAACACTTCCCCCAGAGGGGATATTTCCCAGCCTTTGGGCAAGGCATCAAATACTTGTAAGCTATTTTTATTTAATTTCACGCAGCCAAAGCCTCGTTTAATTCATCTATCAACGGTTCCATCCCTTCGCCGAACAGCTGCCACATTCGCCCCAGCCCGCCCTTGGCGTCAAAGGGCGAAAGATCCAAATCATCACGCTCCAGGTGAAAAGAATTGGCGATGTGATCGCGGATCATGCGCAGCCATTCCATCTGCTGCTCGTTGAATTTGGGGGCGTTGCCGCTGTGGCGTTTGAGTATCCAGTTCTGAAAGTTGCGGCGTACCGTATCATCGTAAGGCGTGATCGTCGAGTCAATTCCGCAGGCCCGGCGAATGAGGGTAACCAGGGCGCTTAGTTCACTATGAACCGACTTGCCCTCCACCTTGTCGAGTTGGGCATAGGCGTGCCATACCCTGAGAGGCGCGAGTTTTGGCTGGTCCGCCTTGAGCTTTTCCAAGACCTCCTTGATCATTCCATAGGTCACTTCGCGGCGGCGGTAGGGCTGATCGTAGAAAATGCTCAGGGCCACTATTTCGTCCTTGTGCTTCTCCAGGTAATCGCAAAATTCCTGGGTGAGTTTTTTGGCGTTTTCAATGCTGTCGCCATGCCAGCCGGCAAAGTCGAGGTTGTCCAGATTGATGGTGTCAATGATCTGCTCATGGCTGCGGCGGATACCCTCGATGAGCTCGCAGAGTTCGCCGGTAAAGAGCCGGGTGGCCTGCTTGAACAGACCCTCTTGCGCCTTTGCGAGCTGTTCGTCCGAGGGTTCGTGCTCCGGCGGAATCTGAAAGTCCGTGCGGGCCTTGGCCTCGATCATGTCGCCGTTCATGGCGTTCAAGAGGCCATGGATAAGTTGGGAAAGACTCGCGCCCCCGGCCCGGTTGCTGATTTTCTTCTGTTCGTCTTCGCTCAGCTGATTATTGAGCCGGGCCAGGCGGTTGGCCAGGGAGGTGATGGTGTCCTCATCGTTTACGCCCATCATCACGCTGTAGAGCAGGTCCTTGAGGGAAACGGACGGTTTGCGCTCCAACGGCCGGCTGTCGGTTTTGAGCGAGGTGGTGACGCCAATGGCATCGACAATGACAAAGTGGGTTTTGCTGGTGGTCACCGATGGGGTGACCTTTTTCAACTCGTCATAGCCCAGGGTGCGGGTACCACGGCCCTTCATCTGTTCGAAGTAATTGCGGGATTTGACATCGCGCATGAAGAGCAGGCACTCCAGCGGTTTCACATCGGTGCCGGTGGCGATCATGTCCACAGTGACGGCAATGCGCGGGTGGTAGTCGTTGCGGAACTGGGCCAGGACAGACTTGGGGTCTTCCGTGGCCTGATAGGTTACTTTCTTGCAAAAGTCGTTGCCCTCGTCAAACTCCTCCCGGACGATCTGGATGATATCGTCGGCGTGGCTGTCGGTTTTGGCGAAGATAAGGGTTTTCGGGATCTCGGTCCGGCCGGGAAAAATCTCCGGCAGCTTGTCGCGGAAGGTGCGGAGGATCTTGCGGATCTGACTCGGGTTGACCACTTCCCGGTCGAGCTGTTTGGCGGAATACTTTTCATCGTCATCCTGCTGGGTCCAGCGTTTTTTGCGGGTGAGGCGGTCGCGTTTTTCGATCAGTTGCTTGGCTTTGAGATTGGCTCCTTGCTTGGTGATTCCCGTCTCGATGGTGTAGACGTCATAGCCCACATTGACACCATCGGCCACGGCGTCTTCATGGGAATATTCACTGACCACGTTTTCCTTGAAAAAGCCGAAGGTGCGGGTGTCCGGGGTGGCGGTGAGACCGATCAGGAAGGCGTCGAAATAATCGAGCACCTGCTTCCAGAGGTTATAGATGGAGCGATGGCATTCGTCGATGACGATGAAGTCGAAATATTCGACAGGGATTTTTTCGCTGTAAACCACCGGCAGCGGCTTTTTGGGCAGGGCATGCTCGGCAGGGTTTTCCTGCTCGGCCGCTTCATCCAGGGGCTCCCCTTTCAGAATGGAATAGAGGCGTTGGATGGTGCTGATGCAGACCTGGCTTGAATCGGCGATAAAGCTGGATTTAAGGCGTTGCACATTATAGAGCTCGGTAAACTTGCGGTTATCATCATTGGGCACATAGGCCATGAATTCCTGCTCGGCCTGTTCGCCAAGATTTTTGGTATCGACCAGGAACAAGACTCGTTTGGCATTCGCGTGTTTCAACAGACGGTAGATAAAAGTAATGGCCGTGTATGTCTTGCCGGAGCCGGTGGCCATCTGGATAAGGGCGCGGGGGCGATTCTGCTTGAATGAGGTTTCCAGCTTGGTGATGGCTTTGGTCTGGCAGTCGCGCAGGCCTTGTGGGTTGAGCGCAGGAAGATACTGCAAGCGGCTTCTGAGGGTATCGGTATCTTCGAGCCAGACTGCTAAAGTCTCGGGCCGATGGAAGGTGAACACCTCGCGGGAGCGTGGTTTGGGGTCGCGGTCATCGCGAAAGCGGGTGATCACCCCAGTGCTTTCGTAGATAAAGGGAAGGGGCTTGTTATCCGAGATCCATTTGAGCCGGGCATGGGCGTATTCCGCCGACTGTTCTTCCACTCTGGTAATATTCTGCCCTTCTTCCGCCTTCTTTGCCTCGATGACGCCAACCGGGTTTCGGTCCACAAACAAAACATAATCGGCAGGACCGACAGTGGTTTGGTATTCCCGAATGGCAACTCCCTGGCCGGCATTAAAATCGATTTTATTTTTAGGCTGAACGAACCAACCCGAAGCTCGCAGCATGCGGTCGATGGCATCGCGAGCCTGTTGTTCCGGATTTTGGTTTGTCTCCTGCGTTTCTTTACTCATGGCTACTCTTCTAAAAAGAAATCCGAATCGATCTTTTTGATTTCATAGACATCCACAATGGGAACTCCCAGGTTGTAATCGATCATCAGGTCCACAAGCCTGTTGCCGTCGATCAAAACGACCTTTGGGTCAATGGTGGAGACATACTGTTCGGCATCCTTGGTGAAGGCGCCGGTGGTGATGAACACCCCTTTCTTGGCCCGTTGACCGTGCAGAGCGCCGACAAATTTCTGCACCTCGGGCCTTCCTACAGAACCCTGCCAGCGCTTGGCCTGAATATAGATGACATCAAGCCCGAGTTTGTCTTCCTTGATGATCCCATCTATCCCTTCATCGCCGCTTCGGCCCATGGCCTGACCGGCATCCTTGATGGAGCCACCATAACCCATTTTGACCAGGAGTTTAACCACCAAATGTTCAAAAAATTCCGGCGAATTGCTTGAAATATGTGTAAGAAGCTCGCTGGCCAGACTGCGGCGGAGTTCCTGGTAGGCACTTTCAAAAATTTCTTCCGGGGTCGCAGTTCGTTCCTCATCCCCGGCGTTTGCATCATCTTGTCATGCTTGTTGCTCGACGCATGGAAATCGACAAACTCGGGAAACTGTTTCAAGTGCTTGACCCGAAGATCGTCAGGGTTTGATTTTAGTAAATCGTGGCCCCGTTCCGTGATACGAAAAATACCTCGTTTCGGGCTTTCAAGAAGAAGCGCCTTGGCAAGATAGACTTTTGCGCTGCCCCCCTCTGTTTTTACAGATGGAATAACGTTCCCTGAGACAACCTTGTCAATCCTTCATTATTACTTCCCAGTGCCCCCCCTTGGCCGGTCCGATTCGTCTCAGCACCCCTTTATCCTTCAACCGGGAAATAATTTTTTCCACCCCTGTCGTGCTTAAACCTACGACCGTGGCAAGTGAAGTGATGCTCGCTTTTCTGTTTTCCACAAGGTGCAAAAGCACGGCTCTTTCATTTTCACCCAACTTTTCACCCAACCTGTTCTCCGCCACATTCCCATGATCCTCCCGCTCCATCGCCAGCGCATCCTGATCCTTCGGGAAAACCGTCCGGACAAACCGGGATGAAAAGACATAGGCGTCACGGGAATAAGCCTTGAGAATCCGGGGCATGCAGGAACCGAGGTACTCCAATGTCCAGATTCTTGAACACTCGCATCAGCGTCTTGTTGCGGGGATGGAATACCCGGCAAAGAAGTCCTCTCGTTCTTCCCCAGGGTGAATATAACCTGCGGAGGTCATTTCCAGGCGGTCGGCGAATATTTCGAATTTGGGTACCAATTCGGTGGTGTAATCGTTGTGGATAATAGTGTTGATGACTGCCTCGCGTAGGGCGACCCGGTTCCATAGATTGCGGTTTATCCGTTCTCTCGGCGTTATTTTGGTGATGGTTCGATTTTCAATGCCTTCAAGCCTGTCCAGCACCTGCTTGCAGGTCTTGAGAGACAGCAGAAGCCGTAATCCTTGCTTTCCACCAGATCCATCCGATCTGTTCCCGCATATTTCTCTCGCTTATTTTCAATACGGTTGGACTCAATCATGGCCGGAATCCTCTTTTTTTCCACAAATCATGGCAAGATGCGGCATATTGAAACATGATTTATTTTTTTCTCACAGTTCTGTTACTCCTGGCCCTGATGGACAACATCAAATCGGGTTTATAAACCTGGGTGAGCTTTTCGCTTTTCGAAAATCAACATGTTTATTTCTTAACCACGGAAAACACGGGAAACACAGAAAATTTTTCTCTCTACATTCTTTTTATTCCGTGACCTTCCGTGCCTTCCGTGGTTCATATATCCTGGTTCAAAGTCTGTTTTCCAGCCTCGGGAAGCCGGTATTGCTGCCTACTGCTGCGGGGCTTGTCAGGAATGGTCATTTTCGAACAGCTTTCCCTGGGGAGACAGCGCAGCGCTGAGCCCATTCCTGTCCTTCAGCATATCGGTCGGTGAAATGTATCGTTCTCCCAGATCATGAAATTCCGGTTCCGGCAGACCTGTCTCGCGGCAGCGCTCGATCATGTCGTGGATGCCGGTGCCCATTCGTTCGATATATTTGCTCAGGGAGAGGGGCTCGGCAATCAACGGTAGTCATTTCAGAAGGAAACTGTTGGCAATTAAGGAGTTTGAAAGAAAAACACCGTAGCGTATTTGTATTATATCAAGGAGCTGCTTGCCGGGTCAGAATAATTCCGGCCATTTCATGGAAGTGTGCATGATGCGCAAAATGACGATCTCTCCATTGTGCTCCGCATAGGGTACGATAAATGGCAGATCGGCAATAATCAATTCTCTGGTTCCGGGCACCCGGCCAGGTCGGCCCATGCCCGGCTGTTGACGCAGCAGCTGAATGCTGTCCCAAATCTTTTGGGCAAATTTTTGGGCGTTATCCGGATTATCCGTTGCGATATACCCTATTGCAGGTTGTTCAGCGCCCGCCCGGTCCATTTAATCCGCATTTACACCCCACTTTTTAAAGCTGGCTGCTGCCTCTTCCGGCGGGGCTAAATCACCGTTACGCATTTCGTTAAGGCCTTCTTCAACCTCATGGACAAACCATTCCTCATAACTTAAAAATCGTTCAATTGCCTGGCTGATAATCCATGTTCGCGATCTGCCCAAGGATTTCGCCATGGAATCAATCCGATCAAGCATTCTATCGTCCATGCGGATGGTGGTGCTCTTCATGTTCTTCCTCCCCACAACGTATTCATGCGTATTCATATGTATTTATAAAAAATATATTACTGGCTGTTGTGGAAATAGCAACACCTGATGATCTGGATAATTGAATTCATCGCAGCTCAGGCCATCCCCCGCGAAAAAAGAAGAAGAGAAAAGCCTCCGTCCAATCTGCACACAGCCTCCAGGTGTTCTCCTTGCATATGGCAGCTAACTTTGCCCATAAACGCAAAAAAAGGGCCAAACCCTTTGTTTCCAAAGGATTTGGCCCTTATTATTGATGGTGCCGAAGGCGAGACTCGAACTCGCACGACCGTAGGTCACTACCCCCTCAAGATAGCGTGTCTACCAATTCCACCACTTCGGCAAAATCTGAGGTTATTTTTCTTTACTCTCTGCTTTCCCTTCGCTTGCGGGAGCTGCAGCTTTTTCCTGTTTTTCCTGAACCGGTTGGCCCACTTCCTGGGGCGCAGCGGTTTGGGGCGCAACGGTCTCTGCGGGCTTGTCAGCCACACCTTGGGCTGCTCCGGTCTTCTCGGGCGCACCTGGTGCCGCCTGGGGAGCCGTGGGAGCCGGGGTTTCCGCCGGGGTCAGCGGCATGTCCGGAGCAGTGCCCGGCTGGGGCAGCGGCTCAGCGGATCTTTCTATGGAGTTCCCCTGGGTTTTTTGCGCATCAAAATCTTTCATCACGGAGCTTGTGCTTTTATGTGATGAGATATAGGCCAATGCTATTGAGGTGACCATAAAGGTGATCGCCGCCATGGTCGTCACCTTGTTGAGTAACGGCAGCGGGCCTTCGGAGCCGAACACCGTCTGGCTTGAACCACCGAAGGTGGCGCCCATGTTAGCGCCCTTGCCTTGCTGCAGCAGGACGATAATCACGAGAAAAAAACAGACAATAATATGTATAATCGTTAGAATATTTACCATTATTCAATAGAAAATCAGCTGGCTGCCAAGGCAAACAGCTTCACATCCATCCCCAGCCTAGGCTGATTTTTTAAAATTTATTATACGGCAGAAAGAATCGGCTTTTAATGCAGCCCCGCCAACCAGGGCACCATCAACATCATCCTGGGACATCAGTGTGTCAACGTTATCAGCATTGACGGAGCCACCATACAATATTCTCATTTGGGTGGCAATATTTTTCTCATACATGCCGGAGAGGAGATTTCTAATGAAATGATGGGCTTCCTGGGCCTGCTCCACGGTGGCGGTCTTGCCGGTGCCAATGGCCCAGACCGGCTCATAGGCGACCACCAATTCCTTGCCGTCGGTGAGTTTGATGTTCAGCAGTCCATTGCGCAGTTGCCGTTCAAGAATCTGGAAGGTCTGGCCCGCCTCCCGCTCCTCCAGGGTTTCTCCGAGGCAGAGCACCGGAGCCAGGCCAAAGCGGGCCGCTCCGGCTACCCTTTTGTTGATCATACCGTCCGTCTCGCCGAAAATATGGCGCCGCTCCGAATGGCCGATAATGACCAGGCGGCAACCGACATCCAGCAGCATAGCAGGTGAGATTTCGCCGGTAAATGCCCCCTTTTCCTCCCAGCACACATTCTGGGCGCCCAGCAGCACCGGTGAGCCGGCAAGCACCTTGCCGACCGCGGCCAGCGCGGTAAAAGGCGGAGCCAGCATGACATCCCGGTCGGCGGGGATCGCGGCCTGCGCCACCGCCCAGGCCAGGGCCTCGGCCTCGGCCAGGGTGGTATGCATCTTCCAGTTTCCGGCAAGTAATGGTCTACGCTCCATAATTTCCCCCTCAGGCATCCTTTGCATCGAGAGCCGCGACTCCCGGCAGTTCCTTTCCTTCCATCAGCATGAGAAACGCGCCGCCGCCGGTGGACATATACGAGATATCATCCGCCCAGCCCGACTTATGCACCGCCGCATTGGTATCGCCGCCGCCGACAACGCTCAAGGCGTGCGAGGCGGCGACTCTCTGCACCAGGGCCATGGTCCCTCGGGCATAGGCATCCATTTCAAAGGCGCCCATGGGACCATTCCACAGGATGGTCCGGGCCGGGGCCAGAGCCTCGCCGAACAGGATGGTGGTGGCCGGCCCGATATCCAGCATCATCCATTCAGCCGGGATGTCCTGGATGGGCACGATCTTGGTCTGGGCATCGGCCGCAAACTTTTCCGCCACCACGCAGTCAACCGGCAGATAGAGCTTGACCCCCTTTTCCCTGGCGGTACGGATGAGGTTTGCCGCGGTTTCCAGCAGATCGTCTTCAACCAGGGATTTGCCTATTTGATAGCCCTGGCTTTTCAGAAAGGTATTGGCCATGGCGCCGCCGATGATCATGGCATCCACCTTGTCCAGGAGATTAATCAGGGCAGTCAGCTTGCCGGACACCTTGGCGCCGCCGATGATGGCCACCAGAGGCCGCACCGGATCGCTCACCGAGCGGTGGAAAAAATCCATCTCTTTCTGCAGCAGAAAACCGGCCGCGCATTGCCCGCAGAATTTGGTTACGCCGACCACCGAGGCATCGGCCCGGTGGGAAACGGCAAAGGCGTCGTTGATGTAGACATCGGCAAGCGCGGCAAGATTGCGGGAAAAGTCCTCATCATTTTTCTGTTCCTCGGCATGAAAGCGTAAATTTTCCAGCATCAGCACATCACCCGGCCGCATGGCTGCCACCATTTCCGCCACAGGCCCGCCCACACAGTCAGGGAGCAGCCTGACCGGTTTTTCAATGAGCTGGGACAGGTGCCGGGCCGCCGGCGCCAGACTGAACTCCTCGAGCCGTTTGCCTTTGGGCCGGCCCAGGTGTGAACAGATAATCACCCTGGCATTCTGCGACAAGGCGTGGACAATGGTCGGCAATGCCTCGCGGATACGCGTGTCATCGGTAATCCGCCTGTTCTCGTCAAGCGGCACGTTAAAATCAACCCTGATCAGCACTTTTTTATCTTTGAGGTCAATATCCCGGATGTTTTTCACGACTGGCACCTTTTATCATTTGCTTATTATGAATGGAAAATAATCATTATCTCAGTGTTACCTGCCATATGCGCTGAAGTCAAATTGCAAATGAGATGGTCAGGAGATAAACAAATCACTTCTTCTGGACGCCCTTGGCGATATTTAGTTTGTAGACGACGGCAGCCTCCCTGGGTGAGGAGTAATAATCCCTGCGATAACCGATCTGGCGGAAGCCGAATTTTTCATAGAGTCCTCGGGCAACGGCGTTGGAGTCGCGCACCTCCAGGTAACAGCGGCCCGCCCCTTCCTCGGCCATGCGCTGCAGGGCGGCCTGCAGCAGCAGGCGGCCCAAACCCTGCCCCCGGAATTGCCGGATGACGGCAAATTTCAGGATCTCCGCCTCTCCGGCCACGGAACGGCAGCAGATATAGCCGGCAAACCGGCTGGAGTCGTCATGGCAGGCAACAAACTGCCAGGCGCAGGGATGATACAGCTCCTCGGCAAACTGGGCGGCGGTCCAGGCCGGCTTTTCCTCCTCGGCCAGGACCAGCTCAACCAGATCAGCCTCTGTCATGGATCTGATAATCAAATCGTCACATCAAACCATCTGTTCGGCGATGGAAACCGTGCGCTCAGCCAGCATATTGGTATAGCTGCCCAGTTCGTTGTCATACCAGCCGTAAATGACCGCCTGGGTAATCGGCACATGCAAAACATTCTCATGCAGGCAGGAGACGCCCTTGATCTTGGTCAGATTCACCCTGATGGTGGCGGTCCGGGTATGGGTCTCGGTCCCTTCAATGATAGCCGCGGCAAAAGGTGTGCCGATAATATCGCTGGAAACGTTCTGCTCATCAGAGTATTGCAGGTAGGGGCTTGTCTTGGCAAACTCCCGGTAAATGGAATTGATCCTCTCCCGCTTGATGGGATTATCCAGATCATCCTGCAGATTGACGACCAGGACAATCAGAGAGCCGGTCGAGGTGGGGATGCGGACGGATTCGGCAATGAAACCGATCTCCTTCATTTCCGGAATCACCAGGCGCAGGGCCTTGGCCGCCCCGGTGGTGGTCAGAATGATATTGTTTAAGATACTGCGGTTTTTACGCAGATCCGTGGCCCCGGTTTTCGGCAGACTGTCCAGCACCTTCTGGCTGCTGGTGGCGGCATGCACCGTCACCATGGAGGCGCTCAGAAAATTTTCCGCCCCGATCTGGTCGAGCAGGGGTTTCATCATATAGGAAAGACAGGTGGTGGTGCAGGATGCCGCGGAGATGAGATTATGCTTGGAAGGGATATAATCTTCCGCATTGATGCCCATTACCGTGGTCACGGCATCCGCCGGCATATTCAAACCCTGCTGTTTGATCTTGAAGGGCGCGGAGAGAATGGCCTTTTCCGCCCCTGCGGCCAGATGTCCGCGCAGGGCTCCGGAGCGGGTATCAGCGTCGGCGGTGGGGTCGTTGAAGACGCCGGTGGTATCGACCACCACCCTGACTCCGTTCTCTTTCCATTTGATATCCTTCGGATTTCTGGATTCCCGCAGAATCTTCACCGGCACCCCGTTAATGGTCATGGTGCCTTCGATTTCATTTAAATTTTCGATCATCCGGCCGCCCTTAAAGCCGTACAGGTAGTTACCCAGACGGCCGTAAGAGCTGTCCCGTTCTATGGAGGCGGCAAGATCCGCTAGCCCCCGTCCTATCTCGCGTCCGGTATTGACTACTATTTCTGAAAAATATTTTCTGCCGACATGATGCCATAACGTCAGCTTACCGATCCGGCCGAGAGCGTTAATCCCTAACTTCATTTTGTTTTGTTCTCCTTCATGGATTTATTTAAGATGCAAGCATCGGTCTGTTTCGGGCAACGGAAACAGAACAGCATATCTGTGCAGTATGAACCGGGTGATAGGGTAATTATCCCTAAACAACAAAAGGAACAATTACCAAATAAAACAAAGGGGGCAGCAGTGCGCAAGCAAAACTTTATCCCCGGCCATAAAATAACAATAACCTGACAAAACATCAACCCCTGGCGCAATACGTGAATACCTACAGCCGAGTAATGCCGGCAAAGGTACGCAAAAGCGGAGGGAACAAGCTTGCCGGAAATATCCGTGGCCTGTTTATGATGAATTCGTAAAAAGTCTGTTTTCACCACGGAGCACACAGAGATCACAAAAAAAAAATTTAATTACAACTAGTTATCTCTGTGAGCTCTGTGCTCTCTGTGGTTAATTTTCAGTTTTCACGAGACCTTCATTTATAAGACCGACAGATAACGCTCGCCGGTGTCCGGCAGAATGACCACCACCAGCTTGCCCTGGTTTTCAGGCCGGCTGGCCACGGTCAAGGCGGCCGATACCGCGGCCCCGGACGAGATCCCCGCCAGAATCCCCTCCTGGCGGGCCAGCTCGCGGGTTACAGCCAGCGCCTCCTCGGATTTCACCCGGATCACCTCATCGATCAATTCCCGCTTGAGGACCTTGGGCACGAATCCGGCGCCGATACCCTGGATCTTATGGGGGCCGGCCTTGCCTTCCGACAGCACCGGCGACTCATCCGGCTCCACGGCCACCATGTACAGGCCGGGCTTGCGCTGGCGGATGACCTCGCCGACCCCGGTCAGGGTGCCGCCGGTGCCCACGCCTGCCACGAAAATATCTATCCGGCCATCCGTATCCCGCCAGATTTCTTCCGCCGTGGTCAGCCGGTGCACCTCGGGATTGGCCGGATTTTCAAACTGCTGGGGCATGAAGGCATCCGGCATCTTTGCCGCAATTTCCGTTGCCTTGGCGATTGCGCCCCTCATGCCTTCCGCCCCAGGGGTCAGGACAATTTCCGCGCCCAGCAGGGCCAGCAGTTTCCGCCTTTCCATGCTCATGGTCTCGGGCATGGTCAGAATGAGACGATAGCCCTTTGCCGCCGCTGTCATGGCCAGGCCGATACCCGTATTGCCGGAGGTGGGCTCAACCAGGGTGGTATGGGGTTTGATCAACCCCTGCTCTTCGGCCCGGCGGATCATGTTGACACTGATGCGGTCTTTGACGCTGCCGCAGGGATTAAACGATTCAAGTTTGAGCACGATCCTAGCCCCGCAGTCTCCGGCCAGGCGTTTCAGGGCAACCAGCGGAGTGTTGCCAATCGTTTCCGTGATGTCATTATAAATTCTCATGCATGATCCCCCTCGTTGTCTTGTCAATAATTTTCAGCTCCGGCAAAGGCTTGTCAAGAGACGTGTCCATCTCCTGGAACTTCCGGGCGCTCACCAGTACCCTGGATTCAAAAGAGCTTGCAACTTTATTGTATGATTGCACGGTACGGTCAAGATTCTTGCGCAATTCTTCAAAATGGGAGGAAAGAACCCACAAACGCCGGAAAAGGGTCCGGCCCAGTTCCCCGATCTTTTCCGCATGTTCGGCAATCTGCTCCTGCCGCCAGCCATAGCTGACCGCCCGGAGCAGGGCAATAAGGGTGGTGGGGGTGGCCAGGATGACCCGCTGGGCCACCCCGAATTCGATCAGCTCCGGGTCCTGGGCCAGTGCCGCGCTGAAGAAATTTTCCCCTGGCACGAACATCACCACGAATTCCGGGGAACGGTCAAACTGCTGCCAGTAGGCCTTGCTGCTCAACTGGACAAGATGATTGCGCATCTGCCGGGCATGACTCTGCAGTTTTTCCAGGCGCAGATCGTCATCCGCCATTTCATGGGCCTCCAGATAGGCCTGCAGGGAGGCCTTGGAATCGACCACGATATTCTGCCCGCTCGGCAGCCTGATGACCATATCGGGCCGCAGCTGCCCGTCCGGGCCGTCCACCGTATGCTGCTCGACAAAGTCGCAGTACTGCACCATGCCGGCCATTTCCACCACCCGGCGCAGCTGCATCTCGCCCCATCTGCCCCGGGCCATCGGCGTGCGCAAGGCCCGCACCAGGTTGGCCGTTTCACCCTGCAGGCGGGCCTGGCTGGCAGCCATGGACTTCACCTGCTCGGCCAGGGACGTATAGGCGGCGATGCGCTCTATCTCCAGCTGCCGTACATGCACATCGACCTTCTGCAGCGACTCCTGCAGCGGCTTGACCAGATCGCTGATGGCCTCTTTTCTTCGGGCAAGATCATCCTGGGCCCGTTCCTGGAAATGGGACAGGGTCGATTTGGCAATCTGCAGAAATGACTCGCTGTTGCTGCGGTAGATATCAGTGGAAAGGGCCTTGAACGAGGCGGCCAGCTCCGCTCTCGCCTCTTTCAGCAAGGCAAGCTGGCCATCAAGGTTAATATTTGCCGAGTGCAGTTCGCTCTTTTCGGCCAGCAGGCGGTGATTGTCTTCCGTGGCCTGCTGCAACAGCTTTTCCAGTTCCGCTGCCTTTTCCTGCCGGCCGGCCAACCGCTCCCGCAATACCGCCTGATCGGTCAGCAGCCCCTGCCTCTCCCCGGCCAGCCGCCGGAATGCCCTGCGGTCCAGCAGAAAAATGATCAGCGCCCCGGCAAGGGCGCCGCCGAGGGCCACCAGGATAAAGACGAACGGGGCAAAGGAAAAGTTCATGAGGATATTATTAATTTAGAATATGAATTACAGTTGGTTCTTGACTTTTTAATAATTATTACTAAAATAAAACCTATTATGCAAATTGATTAGCGGCAGTTGGTATTCTAAGATAATACCAGTGACTTTACCACTCGATTTTCAATCCATTTCCATTCAATATAAAGAGTACAGGAGGATGCGATGTCAGAAGCGATATTAAAAGACGGTGAAAAAGGCGCGGTTTTACAGAGAGACAAGGAGACCTATGCCATAGTCCCCCATTTCAGCGTGGGTCTGGTCACGGCAAATGATTTACGAAAAATTGCCGACGTGGCGGATAAATACAACGTGGCGGCCATGAAAATAACCAGTGCGGCCCGTATCGCCATGGTTGGGTTCAAAAAGGAAGACCTTGATCAGGCCTGGCAGGATCTCGGCCTCGATCCCGGACACGCTGCCGGCCTCTGCGTACGCAGCATCAAGGCCTGTCCGGGCACGACCCTTTGCCGCCTGGGCAAACAGGACTCCCTGAGTCTGGGCAAAGAACTCGACAGCCGCTATCACGGCTATCAGCTGCCGAACAAATGCAAAATAGGCGTTTCAGGCTGCATCAACAACTGTGCGGAAACGCCGGTAAAGGATATCGGCTTTGTCGGCAAGCCGAAAGGCTGGACCGTCATGGTCGGCGGCAATGCCGCCTCCCGGCCGCAGCTCGCCCGGGAGCTGGTTGACGGATTAAACGAGGCCCAGGCCCTGGAAGTTGCCGACAAAATCATCAAGTTTTATGAACAGGAAGGGAAAAAAGCCGAGCGTCTCGGCAAATTTATCGACCGCATCGGCTTTGCTGCCTTTAAAGAGAATGTTTTATACTCAACTTTCTGAGTTGTGGTAACATGTTGAAATTAAATCGATATCCTCATGGTCACCGCAGCTTGTTTCCAGAGAATTCAGCAGCCAGAAATCAGGAGCCAGAATAAAACGTAATAAAATCAACCATTCTGAATTCTGTCTCCTGTCTCCTGCCTCCTGAATTCCCATGACGGAGATCAGAGCAGCAACTATGTCACAAAAATATCGTTATTTCGACAAAATAGATCAAGTCAGAAAGTTGAGTTTGATAGATAAACGTCCGGCTTTTCGGCGGGGAAGAATCCGTCGATCCGTTGGCACCAACGCTCGCAGCGGCGGCTGAAGATATTTTTTTTGAGAGGTCATCATGTTGATTTCAATCTCATTATTTCTTTTTTCCGGATATAATGGCCCAACAGCAGACCATTTACCCAATAAACAGCTCTTGACAAGGGGATGAGACCTGTTATTATATCTGGATTTTTCTGATCAACTTCAGGGCCTATAGCTCAGTTGGCTAGAGCCACCGGCTCATAACCGGTCGGTCCCTGGTTCGAGTCCAGGTAGGCCCACCACCCTTACTCGGTACACAAGGAAAAACAAGGCACATTGTTTCGCTGCGCTGTTGTTTTACATTGTTATTTAAGAAAAAATCCAGGCAAGGCAATACCTTGGCCGGATTTGCTGAAAAGGTGCAACCTCACACAGGTTGCACCTTTTTTAATGAGGGGCAGGTCGCTGTAAAAAGCCGGCCAAAACAAGCTGCAAATGGTATCACCAATCAAGCTTAAAGATATTCTGGCATATGTGGGGCAGTTTGCCCCATGGGAACTGGCCGAGCCATGGGACAATGTGGGGCTCATGGTCGGCAGCCCGGACCTGGAAGCAACAGGAATGCTGATAGTCCTGGATCCCACCCTGCAGGCCCTAGAAGAAGCAATCCAGAAAAAAATCAACATCATCCTCACCCACCACCCCCTGATCTTCCACCCGCTTAAATCAATCAACACCGCAACCCCGATCGGCCAGTTTCTGAAAAAAGCCCTGACCCATGATATTGCCGTGGTCAGCTGCCATACCAATCTCGATATTATCAGTAACGGCGTAAGCGATGCCCTGGCCCGGGTCCTGTATCTGCATAATACCCGGCCGCTGACCCTTACCGGCAACCGGCCTGACCTGGGTTTCGGCAAGGTGGGCAATCTGCCGAAACCCATGCAGGGCGAGGCCTTTATCCATTTCGTCGCGCAACGGCTGAAGCTTGAGGCCATGATGCTTGCCGGCCCGCTGCCTGCAACCGTATCCGCCATTGCGGTCTGCGGCGGCAGCGGCTCCGATCTTGCCGAGGCGGCGTTGCAGGCCGGGGCGGACGTTTACATCACGGCGGAACTCAAGCACTCGGTGGCCCGCTGGGCCGAAGATAACGGCCTGTGCGTTATCGACGCCGGCCATTTTGCCACGGAAAACATTATCATCCCCTCTCTGCTTGCGCGCATGACCGCTTTTTTTGCCGAAAATAACAACCCGGCGCCTGTTATGGCCTCCCAGAGGCAGCACAGCCCGCTGCGTTTCTATATTGCCGAAAATATGCCCACAATAATCTAACTTCATGAGGAACGAACATTGAAAGAAGACCTCTCACGACTCATTGCACTCCAGGAAATCGACCTCCAGATCAAAAAACTGGATGACGGACTGGCAAACGGCCATGCGGAAATTATTAAACGGCAGGCCTCCATTGCCGAAAAAAAAGAAAAAATCATCAAACACCGGTCAACCATTGAAAACGCTGAAAACCGGCGCAAGGAGCTTGAAACTGAAATTGAAAGCGAAGTGGCCCACATCAAAGACCGGCAATCCAAGCTGATGAACGTCCAGACCAACCGGGAGTATCAATCCCTGCTCAAGGAAATTGAGGAAGCCAAAAAGAGCAACAAACGCCGCGAAGAAGAAATCGTCCTGCTCATGGAACAGGTTGAATCCCTGCAGAAAAAGGTCGAGGAACAGGGCAACGTCTGCAACAGCGAAGAAAAACTTCTTACCGAGGCCGAGGAAAAAATTGCCCTGCTGTCCCAGGAAACCCAGGAGAAAAAGGGCAAACTTGAAAAAACCCGCGAGCAACAGGTCAAGAAGATACCGGAGAATCTGCGCCGCCGCTACGATCAACTGCTGGACAAACGCAACGGCCTGGCCATAACAGGGGTTATCAACGGGGTCTGCCAGGGTTGTTTCATGAACATCCCGGCCCAGCAGTTCAATGAGGTCCTCAAAGGCGAACAGCTTCTTTTCTGTCCGACCTGCCAGCGCATGATGTTCCATCAGACTCCGGCAAAAGAGGATTAAGGCTGATGGCCGGGGAGAAAGAGGCGGCGGAAATTTTACAGGCCCTCGGCAATCTGCCGGATGAAGTTTTACAGAGGTATCTTCCCGCCTTTGCCGTGGAACGCATCAGAGAGGCGCTGCATGCCGCGATCAACGTTCTCCCCAAACCTGCCGGGAAAGCCACCAGACCTCAATCGCTTTTCCCCGAGCAAAATACCCCCAGGCAGAATGGCAGCCTCCTTCTTTATACTGACGGGGCTTCACGGGGCAATCCCGGAGATGCCGGGGCGGGCATCGTGATTCTTGACGGACAGGGCGAGGAAATAATCGCCCAGGGCAGATATCTCGGCACCTGCACCAACAATGTCGCCGAATACCAGGCCCTGATACTCGGACTCACGCAGGCAACGCAGCTGAACGGCAGGAGCATTGAGATTTTCCTTGACTCCCAGCTCATCGTCCGGCAGATTCAAGGCCTGTACAAGGTGAAAAGCAGCGATCTCCAACCCCTCTTCGCCAAGGTGCGGGGGCTGCTGTCGTCCTTTGACAGTTATAAAATACGACATATCCCCAGAGAAGAAAATAAGCGGGCCGACCAACTGGCCAATCAGGGGATAGATGACAGTTTAGGAGTGGGCGCATGATCGCGCCGGCGCAAGCCGCCGGTGAGGAAAGTCCGAACTCCGCAGGGCGGGATGGTTCGTAACGCGAACCGGGGGCGACCCCGGGAAAGTGCCACAGAAAAGAGACCGCCCCGGTTTTCCGGGGTAAGGGTGAAACGGCGAGGTAAGAGCTCACCGCTTTCATGGCGACATGAAAGGCACGGCAAACCCCATCCGGAGTAAGACCAAATAGGAAAGCGCTTGAGGGCTGCCCGTCCGAAGCTTTCGGGTAGGTTGCAAGAGGTGCCGGGTGACCGGCATCCCAGATAAATGATCATGGCCCCGTCAAGGGGTACAGAATTCGGCTTATAGCCCACTCCTTTTTTTACATAACTGCCCAGGGGCATAGTTTCAGGAGCGGCACGGGTAGGAGCGGGCCATGCCCGCGACCTTTGGCATCGCCAAAACCCTTTTATCGCGGGCATGGCCCGCTCCTACCCCTGAACTTTCCTGCTGATTCCAGTACACCCTCAGGATCACGCAATCGTGGACACAATGAAGGCAGCTGCCATCATACCGGCCGGAGGCCTCGGCAAACGCATGGGCACTGGAACCCCCAAGCAGTTCACCTGCCTGGCCGGAATTCCCCTGCTGGTCCATACCGTCAGGGCCTTTGAGCAGGTTGCCGAAATCTCGGCAATCATCGTTGCCGTACCCCTGGATTATCTGCCGCTTACCAGACAGCTCGCTGCACAGTACGGGCTGGCCAAGGTCAAAGCCGTTGCCGGCGGGGAACTGCGCCAGGACTCGGTGCAGGCAGGCCTTGCCCAGGTCCCCCCGGAATGTGATTTCGTGGCGGTGCATGACGGGGCCCGTCCCCTCATCTCCCCGGCACTGATCCGCGCCTGCCTTGCTGCCGCGCAAAAGACCGGGGCCGCCATGGCCGCCATTCCGGTTAAAGACACCATCAAGGAAGTGGCAGCCGATCAAACCATTGTGCGGACCATTGACAGAAAAACCCTCTGGCAGGCCCAGACCCCGCAGGTGGTGCGCACTGCCACCCTCAAACAGGCCTTTGCCGCGGCAGCGGAAAAATCCTTCATCGGTACGGATGAGGCATCCTTTCTGGAGCTCATCAAGGTACAGATGTCTGTTGTGGAAGGATCGGAACAGAATATCAAGATCACCCGGCCGGATGATCTGCTCATTGCCGAGGCTATTCTCATGAAAAAAGAACAACCCGGCAAACCCGTGCCGGCCCCCTCGCTACGCATCGGCCATGGCTATGACGCCCATCGCCTGGTTGCAGACCGCCCCCTGATCCTGGGAGGCATTGAGATCCCCCACCCCACAGGCCTGTTGGGCCATTCCGATGCAGACGTGCTCACCCATGCCCTTTGCGACGCGATCCTCGGGGCGCTTGGTGCAGACGATATCGGCAGGCATTTCCCTGACTCCGACCCTTCCTTCAAGGACATTTCCAGCCTGAAACTGCTGGACCGGGTTATTACGGCAGCCAATGAACAGGGCTACGGCTTAAGCAATGCCGATATCACGGTGATTGCCCAGGAGCCGAAACTCGCACCGCACTTCCCTGCCATGCGGGAAAAGCTCGCCGCAGTCTGCCATACGGACCGGAACGCCATCAACCTCAAAGGCACCACAACGGAAAAAATGGGGTTTACCGGCAGAAAGGAAGGAATTGCCGCCCATGCCGTTGTCCTGCTGCAGAGGCAAGCGGACTGAGGTATTTTCAGAACAGCATGGGTTTATTATAGCAATTTTTCTTCACAGGCCCGGCAAGGCTTTAGCGCCTCGCGCATTCATAAGGCTGGATGAGAATTTCAGCGGGAATACCCAGGAAATTATGCAGATTGCGGATCATGCGCAGGGAGAGCGACCGGCGGCGCATCAAAATGTCACAGACATTGCCACTGCTGCCGAGACACGGCTTGAGATCGTTATTTGTCAAACCTTTTCGGCGCATCACGCGCTTAATTTCCTCGATAGGGTCGGGCAGGTTTCCGCACCTGCTTTTCTCCAGTTCATACGTCTGTATTTTGCAGATAAACTTCTCCACCAATTCATCACCGGGCCGAGCGGCACCGGATTCGGTAAGACTGGACTTTTCCGCCAGCAACAGATCAAAATCATCGTCGGTTCTAAACTTTTTCATCGGCTCTACTTCAATGCTCCTTGGTCAGTCACAGCGGCAGCACTGCCCGGCATCATGCTTACGCTCATGGTCCGCCCCAGATAACATGAAGCGGTGCCGCTCCATGTTATCCGATTTCCATTAGTAGTTTTCATGACAAGCTGCCCCACAAATTTTGCTGATTATTATATTAAACATACAATCTCGGCCGATTGGCCTGTTTGCGACGCTTCTCGTCACGCTTGGTATCAGTCAGATTCTTTCTTTCACGCTCTCTCTGCTCAACAGGTTTCCAATCCGGGCCAAGCAGATCGGACATTCTGAAAAAGCAGTACCAATCGCTGCGGGTTACCGTCTTTGTTGCGGCTGTTGCTTTTCCTTTGGCAAGTACCTTGGCAAGATTATCAGCAATATGAATAATACCGATCAAGCCAACTGCTATGGTCAACAATGTTAAAGGTTCCATGTTCGTTCTCCTTAATTGAATTTTTTATAACCGTGAACAAGCCAGATCAAAAACAGGTATCTGCACTCGTCCTTCTTCACCCTGATGTTCCGGTTCGGTCAGTACGTACCTGATGCCGGGGTCTTTGGCGCTCAGTTCGGATATTGCTTTTTCCTGATCACCGACTTCCATGATGTGCACAACGTCCACCGCCATGGCATCTGCCCGCTCAATGTATTTCTCCAGGTTTCTCTCCGCCTTTTCATAAAAGAGGCTGATCTCTGTTTCTTTTCTTTCACCCGTGAACTGCAACGGGGTATCGGACACGCTCAGGGCCACGATCGCGCAATCCAGGCGCTGGGCCATCTTCAGGCTGTAATCGCTCAACTTATCGGAAAAACATCCATCCCCCACCACCAGGATCTTGGTCGGCCCATTTTTCTGATCCATCATTCTTTTAATGGCAGCGGCAGCGCCGGTAGGATACCCTGCGGCCATTTCGCCCATATCAATGGACTCTTCCTTTACCTTGACAACCTTTACATCATGATCCTTATTCTTTTTTGCTCTCAGCCAGTCTAGAAATGCCATAATCAACCTCCTTATCTAAATTGTTATGTAAGTTCATTCGATAAACCGTTTTTGCATCCCGGTTACTCTTTGATTTCTATATACAGCATCAAGCGTGCCATAATGTTTTCTGTTTTATTTACTTCATAAAATCAAATGATTAACCATGGAAGCTACTGGCAGGCCTGGCATATGGCTGTCTGCAAATGCCGGGATTGTTGCAAGGTGCAACCAGGCAAGACAGAATCAGGAGGGAAAAGGACGGAAGGAGAAGGCGGCTGGCCGAGTAACTGACGGCAAAGCGGCTGTCGGCATGGATTCCAGGCTTTAGCGGGGTGAGGAAAAGCGCAAGCAGGCATTCAACAGCCTGGTTTGTTGCAGAATGCAATTGTTGTGACATTCCGCAACAAGGCTGCAGATCATTACAGGAGAATACTTTCCATCATCTCGGGAAGCGAGTTCACCAGCTGCAGCTGCAGGCTGTTT
>Ga0172380_10002465_pt1 | contig 28289 bp, 22 predicted proteins | sample Leawe162metaG_FD_119747 | JGI IMG/M metagenome (GOLD analysis project Ga0172380, IMG submission 119747) | Leachate microbial communities from a municipal landfill in Southern Ontario, Canada - Leachate well 162 metaG | ecosystem: Engineered > Solid waste > Landfill > Unclassified | place... | reverse complement strand
CTGTTCTTTCCTGGTGGTGACATCGGTTGCCTGGCCGTGCATGGCACCATCAACGATGTGGCGGTGATGGGTGCGCGGCCGCTTTACCTGGCAGCCAGCTTCATACTCGAGGAAGGCTTTCCGCTCGCCGACCTGCAGCGCATCATCGCCTCCATGGCTACGGCCGCAAAATCTGCCCGGGTGCCCGTGGTCACCGGCGACACCAAGGTAGTGGAACGAGGCAAAGGCGATGGCCTGTTCATCACCACCACCGGCTTCGGCTGGGTGCCGCAGGGGATTGCACTCTCCGGCAACCGGGCCGAAGCTGGCGATGCGATTCTGCTGTCGGGCAGCATCGGCGATCACGGCATGGCGATCATGAGCCAACGCGAAAATCTTGCCTTCGATGCGCCGATCGAATCCGACACGGCCGCACTGCATGATCTGATCGCTCCAATGCTGGCCAGCGGTGCGGCAATCCGCTGCCTGCGCGATCCAACGCGGGGTGGTCTGGCAACAACGCTGAACGAGATCGCCCGGCAGTCGGGTGTCGGCATGATGCTCGACGAGTCTGCAATCCCCGTCAAACCCGCGGTGGATGCCGCCTGTGAATTTCTCGGCCTCGACCCCCTGTATGTCGCCAACGAGGGCAAGCTCGTCGCCATTTGCGCCGCGGCCGACGCAGACCGGCTGCTCTCCGCGATGCACGCCCAGCCACTCGGCCGGGAGGCCGCAATCATCGGCAGCGTGCATGCCGACCCGCATCATTTCGTGCAAATGCAGACGCGTTTCGGGGGCCGCCGCATCGTCGATTGGCTCACCGGCGAACAATTGCCGAGAATCTGCTGATAGCAACATCCCACCCTACCAGGCGCGCCAACTACTCGCAATGATGGATAAATACGAGGTAAAACCATGAAACATCGTTACCCGGTGGAACTACATTGGAGCGCCGAGGATGCTGGCTGGATTGCTACATTCCCCGATCTGCCCGGCTGCTCAGCCTGGGGCGTGACCGAAACCGAAGCCTTGCTCGATTCGCAAGCAGCGGCGGCAACCTGGCTCAAAGCCTGCAAGGCCGCAGGCAACCCTATCCCCGAGCCGTCGCCGTTGGTGGACGATGCCGATTATTCTGGCCGTTTTGTAATGCGGATACCCAAGCGGCTACATGCCGATCTGGCGAAGTCTGCGAAACGGCAGGGGGTGAGCCTCAATCAGTATGTGCTGTACTTGCTTTCCGCCCGTGCAGCCACGAACGGCGAGGCGCGTGCCTGATTCGACGCGATCGTATTTAGCTCATCGCCATAAACTCGGTCCTGATACATTCATCTTGCTGCAACTATTCTGTTTCTCTGAAGCCGACATTGGGCTACTCCCAGAATCGGCTAGAAACTGCCGGCGGCAATCCTTCTGTATAGCTGCCGTTCGCGATCTTCAATGGTTACTGTGACCACCGTCGTAACCGATACAGCCTGATCGTCCATATGATGGTTGGCATCAACACAGTAGCCACTCTGCCAGTCTTGGGGAGTTCAGTGGTACTATGAGCGCCGCCGCATAAGTAGCAAGCAATCTGTCTGTTCTGGCAGATTGCAGTCGGGGCCCAAAAAACTGCCTCGCTTATGGAACCTGGGAACGCATTGTCATGCACAATGCGCCAGCATGAACATGGAGCGAAGCATGGATAGGCTCTCCGTATTTGCCAGTAGCTATGGCTTATCTTCGGCACCCTGCCTATATCGGGAAGCAGGTTCCAATCCATCCCCTGTCCCGCTCTTGGGCTTTTTCTTGCATCTTGGTTTTCAACGACCAATCCGAAGAGCTTTGTCTATCTTCATCAATCAAGCTGGCATTTCGTCGTCGAACCCTGGAGTCGAGCCATGAGTTTCGATTGCAATCCCTCGCCGCGTCTGCAATTGTTTCGACCTCTGCGCCGACTGGTGCGACTGTTACTGATTTTCGGTACGCTGTTGTTTGCGCTTTCAACACAGGCCGCTTGGGATAAGCCCCCCTACCCAGTAATATTCATTCATGGACTTAACAGCAGCGCCGATGACGCATGGGGAGATTTTAAAAAAGTACTCGAAGATAAAGGAAATGGATGGGTGTACGGGGGGACTTTTACCCACGACTATCTTAAAAACCTAATATTTTCCAAAGACCAGAACACTTTTGTTCCAGTTTCCGCCGCTGATTTCTACACCCTAACCTTCTCAAGTAATCAGGATCTGACTTTCTCGCAACAGGGACAAGAGTTGGCTGATGTCATCAGCGCAGTCGTGGCTGTGAATAAGGCTGCTGATCCGACCAGAAACAAGGTAATTCTGGTTGGGCATAGCATGGGTGGGCTTGCGGCACGAGCCTACCTGCAAGGGCAAACTGGCATTCCGTTTAGGAATGACGTAGATGCTCTCATCACGGTAGGCACACCCCACCAAGGTTCATGGGAAACCCAACATTGTGTGAAACATCCCTATTTGTGTCGCATTGGCCCAGCGCTCAAAGGTGGCACACAGCTTAGAGCGGACTCAGTGTCTATGAACAATCTGAGGCCGGATAGTCAGGCACTCATTGGACTTCAGGGTCTCAATACAGCGATCGGTTTACCCTCTGGCAGGTTACCCCCTAGTATCAGCCGGTATATATCGATAGTTGTTGGATGGAAACGAGGGAATACGCTTACTGGCATTGATCCCGATCAATGGGGAGAAGACGGGGATGGAATTGTTACCACCTCATCGCAAGACCTTTCCCAAGTACCTGGCTTCACTGAGGGAACGAAGCATTCGAAGCTAGATGTCGAATTTGAAGTAAACCCGGATTGTGGCACGCAGAAAAATTTCGCAAGACCCTCGGTGAATTTGTATGTATATGTCAATGAGGTGCACACATGTGAAACACATGACTTGCGTGTACAGAACAACATCGTTCGCTCCATACTTGGAAAATCTCCCTCAATTGTTACGACAGGTGGTGCAATTGTAACTGTCAATTCCCCTCCTCAAATTATTCTACAAGGCACTACATCCCACCTAACAGGCGTAACCAATCCACATTTCTTATACGGAACGACTTCATCTTCTTTACTCAACAGTTCAAATGGAACACTGCCGCAATCCTCAACCACAACCTCCGGCGTGCAAAAGTTTTCTGCCGTTTTGCCTGGCACCTTGGTTCCAGGCCAGACTTATTACTACCAACTTGTAGCCGAGGCGGACGGATACACAACTTACGGGCAGGTGCAGGAAGTCACCGTTCCACCCGTTGGCGGGATCGGGACTTTGCTTCCCGCCCCGACCGGGCTCTCTCCGGCAACAGGTGCGATCGATCAAACGCTGACGCCAACGCTCACATGGAACACCGTGGCATCCGCGACTTCGTATCGGATCATGCTGGCGCAGAATCCAGTTGCCTTGCCGACCGACTCAACCGACGGCAACTGTGATCGGTGTCTGGTGGACAAGGTTGTTACCTCGACCTCCTACAGCCCACCGACAGACGCATTAACCTCCGGCACGACTTACTACTGGCAAGTGCATGCCCGGAGTCCAACCAATTTTGGTACCTGGTCTGCGGCGAGCAGTTTCACGACCGCAACACCAACGCCCGCAACGCTCCTGACGGCGCCAGCGCCTAGCTCGCCTGCTGACAACACCAGCGGCTTGAGTGGAACGCCGACATTAAGTTGGTCGCAGACCTCGAATGCGACCTCCTACCGCATCATGATCGCCCCAACCGCTGCCGCACTTACCGCCGACCCCACTAGCGCGGATTGCGCTACCTGTGTGGTGGACACGATTGTGTCCGGAGGAACAAGCACCTCCTATATTCCCGACTCAGGCGTGCTCACGGCGGGTACGACATACTACTGGCGCATCAAGGCAAGGAGCCCGGACTCTTATGGGACTTGGTCTGCTGCAAGAAGTTTTACCGTTAGCGCAACTGCGGCTGTGACCGGTTCCGTCACGCCGATGATTTCGGCGCATCTAAGTTACCGAACGTGCGCATTGACCAGTAGCGGCGGCGTTAAGTGCTGGGGTGATAACTATTACGGCCAGTTGGGCGATGGCAGCACCACACAACGATTGACCCCGGTGGACGTCGTTGGCTTAACGAGCGGTGTCACCGCGATTGCGGTGGGCACTTGGCACACTTGTGCCCTGACAATAAGCGGTGGCGTGAAATGCTGGGGACAAAATAGCACCGGTCAGCTGGGCGATAACAGCAGAACGCAACGACTGACCCCGGTGGATGTCGTCGGCCTAACAAGCGGCGTGACCGCGATTTCGGTGGGTGGCAGCTATACGTGCGCACTGACCAGTGCAGGCGGAGTGAAGTGCTGGGGCAGTAACGTCAACAACGAGTTTGACGCTAATGGGCTGACATTCCGTTTGATTCCAAATGACATTAGCGGCCTGACGAGCGGCGTGACCGCGATTTCGGCGGGCTATTACCATACCTGCGCGCTGACGAGTGGCGGCGGTGTCAAATGCTGGGGTTATAACTACGCAGGCGCGCTGGGGAACGCCGGTACTTCATCAAACCAGTGGGTTCCTCCTGTGAATATCGTTGGACTGACCAGCGGAGTCAGTGCAATCTCCGCAGGCTGGATGCACAACTGCGCGCTGACCAGTGGCGGTAGCGTGAAATGCTGGGGCCTGAATGACACGGGTCAGTTGGGCGATAACAGCAGAACAAACCGGCTGACTCCGGTGGACGTCGTCGGTCTGACGAGCGGCGTGATCGCGATACAGGCTGGCTCGCGCTCGTCCTGCGCGCTAACCAGTGGAGGGGGGGTGAAATGTTGGGGCTGGAACAGCACAGGCGAGTTGGGTGATGACAGTGTCACAATACGGTTGACCCCGGTGGATGTCAGCGGCTTGAGTAACGGGGTGTCCGCGATCGCAGCTGGTGATTTGCACGCCTGTGCATTGACTAGCGACGGCGGAGTGAAATGCTGGGGATACGATCAGTCTGGCGAGTTAGGCGACAACAGCATAACAATATCTCGGCGGATTCCTGTACAGGTACTGGGTACGAATGCAGTGGGGTATCTCAACCTCGGCACTGTGCCGACGAGCTACTCGCTCAGCGTGTCAAGCGGCAATGGTACGGTGACGAGCGTACCTGCCGGCATCAACTGCGGCACCGCTTGCACGGCGAATTTTGCTCTGGGTACCAATGTAACCCTCACCGCCACACCGAATGCCGGCTCAAGCTTCAATGGCTGGTCGGGCGGAGGATGTTACGGAACTGGAACGTGTCAGTTGACGATGAATGCGACAACGGGTGTTAACGCGGCATTCGGTTCCATCACCGTTCCAGATCCCCCTACCGTAACCGGCATCACATTTGGTCACGGCAGCGTCACCCTCGACTTCATTGCGCCGGCAAACAATGGCGGCAGCGCCATCACCGGTTATACAGCCACCTGCACTGCGGCGGGTGGGGCCACCGGAACGCAGACCGGCACCGCCACACCGCTCACTGTCACCGGCTTGACCTACGGCATGGATTATTCATGCACCATCGCTGCGAGTAACAGCACCGGAACGAGCGCATCCCCTACCGTTCTTGCAGCCGCACCGCTGGCCAGCACAATTGACCTTGCCGCCGGCTGGAACCTCGTCGGCAACAGCTTCGATACCACTCTGGATGTGGCCAGCGCGTTCGGCGATGCGACGAAAGTCACATCGGTATGGAAGTGGGTTACTTCAGGAACGCGGCCCAACATCACCTACCCCACCTGGGCGTTCTATTCGCCTGGCCAGAACGCTGGAGGTCAAGCGTTTGCCACGAGCAAAGGTTACGACTTCCTCACTACCCTTAATGCTGGAGAAGGTTTCTGGGTGGATGCCAAGGCGGCATTCAAGGTGCAGTTGATCTCCGGAAACGCCGTCTCAACCACGTCATTCCGGGGGATGACCCCGGGTTGGCATCTGATTTCTATCGGCGACGCCAAGACTGCAAGCGGATTTAATGCCGACATGAGCATATCCCCGCCAACGGCTGGCGTAGTGCAGCAAAACGTTAAGAGCCTGTGGGCGTGGGATAACGCTCAATCAAAATGGTATTTTTATTCGTCCCGGCTTGAAGCGCAGGGTGGAACCGCTCTTACCGATTACATCACCGGCATGCACTATCTAGACCTCAATTCCACTAACAACGCTCTCAGGCAGGGCGTTGGGTTCTGGGTGAATATGCCATAAACATTCTGCCGGACAAGCCAGAGAATTGCCCCTGTGAGATTAAACATTCGCATGGTTTTGTCGTTATATTCCTTTGGCAGAAATCAATTTCCGGTGATTGCACGCAAGGTTGTCATTATGGATTTCAAGTCATGAAGAAGAAAGCGGCTGCTGCAATGTTTGTGATTGCAAATCTCGCAAGCGGATGCGCTTCGGTAACCAATTCAACGTATCAAAGCGTTTCAGTGCTCACCCGGGAGCAAGCGGGCAATGAGTTAAGCGGTGCGATCTGCGAAATAACCAACAACAAAGGAAAGTGGTTCGTAACAACACCAGGGTCGATCATGCTGAATAGATCAAATGACGATCTGCAAATAACCTGCAGTAAACCTGGCGAAAAACCCGGGAAAGCGGAGGTTGTTTCAGATGCTACGGCTTCAATGTACGGGAATGTTCTCGTTGGCGGTGGTTTGGGAGCAGTTGTTGATCACGGCAATGGAACCGGCTATGCGTATCCTTCGATGATTCAAGTCGTGATGGGAATGTCTTCGAGAATAGAAACCCCGAAGGCACAGGAAAACCAGGCAAGCGAAGATTTGTCATCTTCAACGGTAGCCGTGACTTCCAGGACCTTAGTCAGTAGCGCTCCCATTAACGTCTTTAAGCCGCCAAGTCAGATAGCAGTGACTCAAATTGATCCTTGCGGCACGTACATTGCCGCCGGGGAGAAATGCTGGTGGAGCCCGCCAGGCGCGCCGAGCAACGGCATTTGTCCTACCGTTGCCACCTTGAAAGAATGCACAAGATATTACGGAACGGGTTGTCGAATTGGGCACGGGAAATCGCTTCCGGGCTGTTGAATCCTGAATTGCGTCACTTGGAATACCAGCGGAGGGGCTAACAATACCAATGAGTAACCTCATCCTAACGAGATATCTCCTGATACTGCTTGCTGTAACCTTATGCGGATGTGGTGGCGGTGGCGTGGTGGCATTCGGCGTGATTGCCGCTGGCGGGGGGGGTGGCAACAGCACTCCTTCGACTTCAACCGATCCTGACACAACCTTCGGGAATGTCATTGATGGCTATTTAATTGGCGCTACCGTGACACTCGACTTGAACGATGACCGCATCTTTGATGCCGACGAGCCTAGGACTGTTGTTGGTACAAACGGTTCATATTCCTTTCCTGGACTTGGGCTGCACATGGTACAGGCCTCAGGCGGGATCGATGCTTCAACCAACACTCCCTTTGTCGGCGTATTGAAGACCGCACCCGGCGCCGCAGTGGTCACTCCCTTGACGACTTTGGTAGTTACCGATGTTGAATCCAGAATGCCAATACCTGCCGTGGGTAACGCTTCGCCCGTAATGGAATCAGCAGTGACGGATTCTGAGACGGCAGTTAAGAGTAACCTCGGCATTCCAAGCAGCGTCTCCTTGTCGACAACAGACCCAGTGGCAGCCGTGCATGCCAATCCGAACGATTCTTCTGCCGCCAAGCTAATGCAGCAGAACGTAGCAGTGCATGTCATCATGCAGCAGACAGCAACGGCAGTGGCGGCGGCTTCTGGGATCAGTACACCGACAGATGCACAACTGTCGGCCATCTACAAGGAGGCCGCTAAGGTTGTTGCAGCTCTTGCCGCAGCGCCAACTACAGCAACATCGAAGATTGACCTCAGTGCGTCCGCCACTACCTTTGCTGACACTGTGGTCAGCAATACCGTGGCGCAAGCCAAGACCAGCGTGGCAGTTGCGGCTACTTTCCCATTGTCGGCAGCCACGGCGCTGGCTGCTCTGGAGCCTGCCAGTGTTGCTGCAGTGGCCGCGCAAACGATTACAGACAATGTAAAGGCGGTTGCCTCTGCGCCGGCGGCAACTCTGGCAGCAGCGGCAGCTACTAACCCCACAGCCGCATCCGGCAACCCGGCACTTGCCGCCTTCACCAACACGTCGATGCAGGTAGCTGTAGCACAGGTTTCGTCTTTGCTGACTAAAACGGTAGCTTCGGCCAATACCCCGGCAGTGCTGCAGAACCTCGTCAGTTCGGTAATCTCTACCTTGAACACAAGCAAGGGAGGGATCGCAGCGGAAAATGCTGCGGCAAGCACAACTGCTTCTATCATCAACCAGCAAATTGCCGCCACACTGGTTGCAGTACCCACTGCAAACATTGCGCTGGTTGATGCCAGCACTATCAAGTCGTCCCTGACTGCGGCGAATAACGCAGTTACGACAGTCATTGCACAGGCCACACAAACGGCGGCCACATCAACAACCTCTACAACAAAGGCACCGACCACTACTGCAACAGCATCAACAACCACAACGGCACCGACAACCACTGTGACGGCAGCAGCCACTACCACAACAAAGGTGCAGACTACCACTACAACAGCATCAACCACCACCACAACGCTACCGATAGCCACCACGACAGCAAGTACCACTACCACAACAAGGGCGCCGACCATCACTACATCAACATCAACCACTACCACAACACTACCGATAACCACTACCACAGCAAGTACCACTACCACGACAGTGTCAACTGCCACTACAACAACATCAACTACTACCACGACGGCACCGATAGCCACTACGACGGCAAGTTCCACCACCACAACAGCACCAACCACTACCACTACGGCCCCGACTACAACTACAACGGCTACAACTACGACTACGACGGAAGAACTCCCTCCAGCCGTCTCTCAAGCTATTAAAAGAGATTCAGGTCAGTAAAGTCTTATCAATCCGTATGGTAAATTGATGCGATGAAGGTCTGCGTTCAAGATTGCCAAAGGCGGCAATGGGTCGCCAAGAGCCACTGACCTCTTCAAGTTCACAACCGCAAACCGGTCGCTGCGCAATCCGGCTACCAGACAGGCAATGTAAAATGGCGGCATGCGTTCGACTCGCGCAACTGTTGCCGTAGCCCGGCTCAATTTATGGAGCGAGGGACATCACTATATGATGGTCCTCATCGGTTCCGGCTTATTTAAGTTGCACGAGCGGATTGAAGGCGGCGACGATGACAATCATCGGCAGCGTGCATGCCGACCCGCATCATTTCGTGCAGATGCAGACGCGTTTCGGTGGCCGGCGCATCGTCGATTGGCTCACCGGCGAACAATTGCCGAGAATCTGCTGAACCTTTCCCCAACCCAAGGATCATTTGATGGCCATACTGATTACCGGCGGCACCAAAGGCATCGGCCGCGCCATTGCCGAACATTTTTCCCGTCCCGGGCAGCAAGTGTTCCTCAACTATGTCAGCGATTCCGAATCGGCCGAGCAGGCGTGCAAGGCGGTGCAGGCACGTGGTGCCGAATGCCACCTGATCCGCCAGGACGTTGGCACGCCCGAAGGCTGCCAGGCCTTGCTGGCCGAGGTGGCAAAGCATGCCGAGCGCCTGGACCAGTTGGTCCATTGCGCCGTGCGCGTGGTTGCTGCGGACCTGCTCGCAATGGACCCGCATGCCTTCGCGGCCGCGCTCAGCGTCAATGGCAGCGCCCTGCTCTACCTCACGCAAGCGGCGCTGCCCCTGTTACAGCGTGGCAGCAGCATCATTTTCCTGAGCAGTCGCGGCGGCAGGATCGTGCTCAAGAACTACGCGGCGATCGGCGCCGGCAAAGCGCTGGCCGAATGCCTGATGCGTTATCTGGCGACGGAGCTGGCGCCGCGCGGCATCCGCATCAACACGGTGGCGCCAGGCATCGTCGACACGGCCGCAGTCCATGCCGTATTCGGTGCCGAGGCCAGCAGCCTGGTGGCCCATGCCGCCGCCACCAACCCGAGCGGACGCGGCGTGCGCGATGCAGACTACTGCAACTTGATCGAGTACCTGGTCAGCCCTGCGGCGGAGATGATTCAGGGCCAGGTGGTTTTCGTGAATGGCGGGGCAAATTTGGCCGCTTAGTTGGCTACTTAGCAACAACTTCAGACCGCGACCGGCGCCGGAATGTGCGGATGCGGGTCGTAATCGGTCAGGGTGAAATGCTCGAAACGGAAGGCCAGCAGATCCTCGATCTTGCGATCGAGGTGCATGTGCGGCAGCGCCTTGGGCTGGCGCGTGAGTTGCAGACGGGCCTGTTCGAGATGGTTGGTGTAGAGGTGGGCATCGCCCAGGGTATGGATGAATTCTCCCGGCTGGTAGCCGCAAACCTGGGCGATCATCAGCGTCAGCAGGGCATAGGAAGCGATGTTGAACGGCACGCCGAGGAAAATGTCGGCGCTGCGCTGATAGAGCTGGCAGCTCAGCTTGTCTCCCGCGACGTAGAACTGAAACATGACGTGGCAGGGCGGCAGCTTCATCTTCGGCACATCGGCCGGATTCCAGGCCGACACCAGATGGCGGCGTGAATCAGGATTGTTTTTCAGCCCCTCAATCAAGTCCGCAATCTGGTCGATTTGCCCGCCGCCGCTTTCCCAGCGTCGCCACTGCTTGCCGTAGACCGGCCCGAGATCGCCGCTGGCATCGGCCCAGTCGTCCCAGATGGAGACGCCATGCTGCTTGAGATAGCGGATGTTGGTATCGCCCTGCAGAAACCAGAGCAGCTCGTGGATGATGGACTTGGTATGCAGCTTCTTGGTGGTCAGCAGCGGGAAACCGGCCGCAAGGTCGAAACGCATCTGCCAACCAAAGATCGACAGCGTTCCGGTGCCGGTACGGTCGCTTTTGGCATGCCCGTGTTGCAGCACGTGGCGCATGAGGTCGAGATATTGCTGCATGGAGGTCAATTCCGAGCCAAAACGGCATTTTACAGTTCAGGCTAAAGTTTGCGCTCAAGAGGCCGTTATGTAATTTCGATACGGGCGCAGTCTGCCCATTATGTCGAGGAAACCCCGGTTGTTTGGGCCGGGGAAAAGGTAGGCGAGGGAGTCGATGGCAATGAGCAAGATCAATCAATTGCTGGCCAAATGGGCATGTTGCCTGGCAATCGCCGGGCTGGCAGCGCAAAGTCATGGGCAAACGATATCGCAATCCCCTTTGATTGCGGCAGGTGCGAATCACTCGATTGTCCTGAAATCTGACGGCAGCCTCTGGGCGTGGGGTAACAACGAGTCTGGCCAGTTGGGCGATGGCACGACCACCAACAGCAGTTCTCCAAAACGCATTGACGATGGGTATACCTCGATTTTGACAGGCTATGCGCAATCATTCGGTACCAAATCGGATAACAGCTTTTGGGGATGGGGTAACAACCTGCAGGGGCAATATGGCGAAGAAACGACGCTCAGCAACCTTCAGCCCATGCAGGTCAACAATAATTTCACGGTCATTGCCACCGGCATCAACCATACCATTGCCATCCATACCGATGGCACCCTTTGGTCGTGGGGCAGCAATGGCTACGGCCAACTGGGCGACAGTACCCGCACCGACAATTTCACGCCGACGCAAGTCCCGGATACTGCAACTTGCACGGGACCCTATCTGGCAATCGCCGTCGGCTTCTCACACTCGGTCGCCCTGCAGGATGACGGCACTGGCGATAATGCAGGCACTGTTTGTGTTTGGGGATATAACTGGGCCGGACAAGTAGGCGATGACTCCACCCTGGACGGCCTGGAGCCCAAGATGATCGACGTGGGTCCTGCGGGCGCTCCGATACGTATCAAGGCGATTGCAGCCGGGGCATCTCATACATTGGCATTGGGCACTGACGATACGCTGTGGGCTTGGGGAAACAATCAAAATGGCCAACTCGGCGATGCGACGCTGGTGAGCAAGCATGTCCCCACAAAAGTCGGCACGCTGGCCGTTAGCGCCATCGCAGCGGGTTACTCGCACAGCGTGGCGCTTCTGAAATCCGCAACAGTCACCCTCGACGGCGGACTCTATGCCTGGGGTGGAAACGCCTACGGCCAGCTTGGCGACGGCACCCGAGTCGACAGTCCGACGCCAAAGAAGATTGGTACGGCACTGTACAGCGCCATAGCCAGTGGGCTGAGGCACAACCTCGCCCTGCTTAAAACCGACAACAGCGTCTGGGCCTGGGGAAGCAATACTTCGGGCCAGATTGGTGACGGCACGACCACGGACAGCCTGGTGCCGAAGAAAATCGTGACCGGCTACACCTCTGACATCAGTGCCCCGACAGTGCCCACAGGCTTAACCATACTCAGCACCTCCACCGACGGCACCCAAGTGAATCTTGCCTGGAACGCCGCCACAGACAACATCGATGTGACGACATACAAGGTGTACCTGGCCGGATCTTTGGTCGCCACACTTGGGAATGTCACCACATATACGGGAACAGCCTCATCCACCAGCCAATACACCGTAGCGGCGTGCGATGCCGCCGGAAACTGCTCGGAGCAATCCGAAGGCGTGTACGGCACCCCGATGACCACGGTCGGCCCTTCAATCAGCGTGGATGCAGGCTGGAATCTGCTTGGGAACAGCTACAACACGCCCTTCCAGGTCGCTTCGGTATTCGGCAATTCGACCATGGTCTGGGCGGTATGGAAATGGACGGTCGCCACCGGCAAATGGTCGTTCTACACCCCGACTATTAGTGACGGCGGTTCAGCCTACGCCGCCAGCAATGGTTTCGATTTGCTCACCACCGTCAATGGCGGCGAGGGTTTCTGGGTAAATGCCAAGCAGGCATTTTCCGCGCAGCTGCCGGCAGGAACGGTGATAAGCTCCTCCTCATTCAGCACCATGAAGAGCGGCTGGAACCTGATCGCGGTGGGCGATAACCAGACACCCAGCCGGTTCAATGCTGCATTGACCGTCAATACCTCGTCGGGCAGCAATCCGCCCTCGCCTTCGGTGGTTCCCGTGAATCTCAATTCGCTGTGGCTCTGGGATAACAAGTTGTCGAACTGGTACTTCTACGCCGCCAGCCTGGAAGCGAAGGGTGGCACGGCGCTCACTGACTACATCACCAGCAAGGGTTATCTGGATTTCACTGCCAGCAAGAAGACGCTGGGCGTCGGGGCGGGATTTTGGGTCAACAAACCATAACCGATCGACAGCGCATGGCTATTCCTGACACGCTTGCCCGAAAGACACCCGGCAAGGCCCTGACCCTGCTCTCGGTCGCGGCCATCGCAGCACAGGTCAGCGGTTGCGCATCCGTTGTCTCCATGACTGGCACGCACTACCAAAGCGTTTCGGTACAAACAAGCGAACCGGGCCAGGGGGAAGTCCTCGGCGCCAGCTGCGAAATCAACAGCAAAAGTGGCAAATGGTATGTCACGACACCCGGTACGGCCATGATTCCACGATCGAATGAAGATTTGCAGGTGGTCTGCCGCAAGGCAGATATGGAAAAGGGCAGCGCCAGCGTCAAATCCGCCTTTCGCCTTGCCATGTTTGGAAACGCTGCCGTAGGTGGCGTGTTCGGCGCCGCCGTTGATCACGTCGATGGGGCGGCATACGAATACCCTGAGACCATACCCGTCGTGATGGGCGCCGCCAGCATCATTGAAGTTCCAGACAGGCTCAGCACGCTGGGATTCTCTACCGCGCCTGCCGCTTCTCCGCCGCAACTCCAACAAGTGCCGAAAGGCAAGGATTTTCAGGGAAGCTACACCCTGCTCCCGAGTGGCGCTGTCATCGCGGATTCGCCTGCCCTTGCCTTGAAGCGCTCGAAGGGAATTGCGGTCAGCAACGGTCCGACGGCAGCCAATTTCAGGAAAAAACGTGGCGATGTATGCGATGTCTACGCCGGCAAAGGCGAATACTGCTGGTGGAGCCCGCCGGGCAATTACAACATGTGCCCCGCACAGCTTTCACTGGCCGCATGCAAGACGACTTATGGCAACGGTTGCCAGTTGGGACACGGCAAAGTGGTTCCCGCCTGTTGACGCAAACAGGCGGACAAGGAGATCTTTTGTTATGAAAAAATTAGGCGCAGTTTTGTTCGCAGCCACAATCGTTGCGGCCGTTATTCTCAGTGGTTGCGGCGGAGGTGGCGGTGGTGCCGGCGTGGTGGCCTGCGGTGCAGTGGGCTGTGGCGGCGCCGCTGACGGAAGTGGCAGCGGAAGCGGAAGCAGTTCATCTTCCACGACGATTCCGATCTCGGTCGCCAACAGTCCACTCATAGGCGTGACGATGCGCGTCGACTGCGCCAATGGCACTTCAAGCAGCGGCAGCATCGGTGACAGTGCCAACCCCGGCATCGGCACGCTGGTGCTCAGCGATAGTTGTACCGCGCCGATCAAGATCAGTGTCACCGGAAGTGGGAAAATGCGCCCGTTCGGAGCGTTGTCAGATGGTTCCGAAGATCTCGTTTATGACCCGTCAGTCAATTTCCCCGTAACTGCAGTGCTCACCACTCTACCCAGCACCGCCTTGCCCGCGGTAGTCAATCCGGTCACGACGCTTTCTGCGGAAAAACTGGTGCCTGGAACAGCCTCGCCCGCAGCGCTCACAGCCCTGACCAGTGCGATGCTCAATGCGGCACAGATCGCCGTGGCTGGCGCCCTGGGAATCGGCTCAAGCGAGGTGGGGCAGGATTACCGTAATGCGAACATCGCTGCGGCTGCGACGAGACTGGCCGAGGTCTTCGCCCTCGCCGCTGCCCAGGTCGCCAACAACGGCATGCCTGCCGTCCTGAGCAACGGCAGCAGCATGAGCGATCTGCTGGCACAAGGTATGGCTAATCAGGCCGCCAATGGTACTTCCATGACCACAGCGGCAGGCATTGCCGCCGCCGCAAGAAATATCGATCCCGCAGTCCTGGATGCCACTCGGTCTGCAATGCTGGCCAGGATAGACGATGACAGCAATCGAATGCGTGACCTGGTTGCCCTGTCCCAAGCGTCGAGCGTGGCAAATTCGCTTGCCGATATCAGCAATAATGCGGCCAAAGTGGTATCCGACGCCCGGGTTGCAATCACGCCAACGGCGCAGCAACAGCAAGTCATTGCGGAAGCAAACGCCCGGCTGGCACAGGCGGCATTGACGTCAATGCAATCTTCTGCCGCCAGGATGGTCGCCGATGTCGCCAAATCAGTTGCGAATCTCGCCGCCGCAGAAAAGGACGCGAAGAACAGCATTGCGCGAGCCGCTGCCAACAAAATCATCAACGACGGGGCGACAACGCTGACGCAAGCGGGAATCCGTCCCATCGATCAGGCGGCGCAAGGCAAGGCTGTCGTCGACAGCGTCGGTGGCGCCATCAAATCCGACATCGGGACCGCAACTCCGGCGTTCGCGACACCCCCCGCAATCGGTGCTAGCTACGCAGCAGCGGCGCTGGTCGGCCAGGCCCAGAAAACTGCGGCCGGGGTCACGGCGAAGTCACTGCCGGGATTTGACGCAGCGGCGGCCAGCAAGGATGTACTCAAAGTCGGTCTGGCCATCAAGGACGTGATCGGACCACCGTCGAACGCCAGCCCGGCGGTACAAAAGGCATTTGAAGCCGCGGTGACGTCCGTCGCCGCCGTGACGGATGGCGCGAGCGCCAGCAACAGCAGCACCAACACGGCGAAGATTTCGGCAACGATCAGCGTCATTCAGGCACAGCTTCTGGCAGCGATGGGCGGCGCCAATGCAGTGGTCGATAGTTCCACGGCGCAGCTCGCGCAGCAGATTGCTCAGAAAGCCTTGCAAACCGCGCTTGGCGCATCGGGATTGCCGCTCAATTTTGCCGCGCCACCGGCTGCGAGTGCCATTATCGTGGCATCGACTCTGCCGACCACGACCACCACCACGACATCGACATTCAAGGCAACCACCACCGCCGGATCGACCACGACCACATCCCTGCCGACCTGCGATCCGCTGGCTTCACCGCCGAGTGCCGGCAGTCCGGCGACTTGCACCAACTCGACGACCACCACTACGACAACTTCTACCAGAGCCACTTCGACCACCGCCGGCACGACCACCACCACGACCTTGCCGCAATGTGATCCTTTTTCCGCCCCTCCCGTCGCTGGCTCTCCGGCGATTTGCAAACCCTGACCTCTACCGCGCATGAGCCTAAGCCGTCCTCTCGCCCAACTCGTCTGCCGCGCGCCACCTGATCTGACGCCTCGTCCTGCGGGGCAGGCTTTGCATGTCCTGGTCGTCCTGCCAGCGCAAGACTTGGCGCCCAAGGACATGCCGAACCGGGATCAATTCCTGGCCGTACTCAAGCGACGCAAAATGAAATTTGCCGAACTGGCAAAAACTCCGGTGCCTCTGGAACTCGGCGATGGCAGCCGCTACGCTTTTGTCATTGCAGACCTGACTCAGCCGCGTTTTGCGCAACTGACTGCGCTGCGCAAGGCTGCCATGCTCCTGCTCGAAGAAAACCCGCAAGCGGTTCATGTGGTCATATGCAGTGAAGATCAGCAAGCCGCGTTGCAACTCGCACGCGAAGCGCTCTACGTGCTGTGGCTCAATGGTGCGCCGCTGCCGGTACGCAAAAGAAAACTCGCCAAACCGCTGCAGCAGATCGTGCTCCACCCGTGCCCCAGAGAGTATGGCCCTTTCAAGAAAGCCGATTTCGCCGCCGTGGCGACACTGGCGGAGGCCAACACGCTGGCGCGCGAATTGACCGCGCTTCCTCCCAACGAACTGACCCCTGGCAACTACCGCAAACGCGTGAGCAGCCTGGCCAAGGAACAGGGGTGGCAGATCGAGGAATACGGCTTCAAGCGCCTCGCGAAAATGGGCGCCGGCGCCTTTTGCGCAGTGGCCCAAGGCAGCCATGAGCAGGACGCGGCGATCGTGCATCTGCGCTACCGGCCCAAATCGGCCAAACGACACCTGGCACTGGTCGGCAAAGGCATCTGCTTCGATACCGGCGGGCACAACCTGAAGCCGGCGAAGTACATGTCCGGCATGCATGAGGACATGAATGGTTCGGCGGTTGCCCTGGCACTGCTGCTCGCCATACACAAACTCAAACTGCCGGTGCAGGTCGATGCCTGGCTTGCGATTGCGCAGAACAATATCTCGTCCCGTGCCTACAAGCAGAATGACATCGTCACGGCGCTCGATGGCACCCATATCGAGATCGTGCATACCGATGCCGAAGGCCGGATGGTACTGGCCGACACCTTGACTCTGGCGAGCCGCAGCAAGCCCGATCTGCTGATCGATTTCGCCACGCTCACCGGCAGCATGATCAGCGCCCTGGGCAATCGCTATTGTGGTGTCTTCGCCAGCAGCGACGAATTGGCGGTGATGGCCATCGGTGCCGGACGCCAGACCAGTGAGCGCGTTTGTGTCTTCCCGATGGATGAGGATTACGAGGCGGCCCTGGACAGCAAGGTCGCCGACATCAAACAATGCACATTGGAAGGCGAGGCCGACCATATCCTCGCCGCCCGCTTCCTCAAGCGCTTCGCGGGCGACACACCCTGGCTGCACGTCGATCTCGCCGCCGCCAACTGCAAGGACGGCCTCGGCGGAGTCGCCAGCGACATCACCGGCTTTGGCGTCGCCTGGGGTGCCGGACTGCTGGCGCAGTGGCTGGCTAAATAATTTACTTTTTCCTGATCGCCGACTTCGGGCGGAATGCTTTTACCACGGCTTCGTTGGTTTCGATATACGGCCCGCCGATGAGGTCGATGCAATAGGGCACGGCAGCGAATATCCCGGTGATGGTGGTTTTCCCCTCGGCATCCTTGACGCCTTCGAGCGTTTCCTTGATCGACTTGGGCTGTCCGGGCAGGTTGAGGATCAACGATTTCCCGCGGATCGCACCGACCTGGCGTGAAAGGATGGCGGTCGGCACGAAATTCAGGCTGATGCGGCGCATCTCTTCGCCGAAGCCCGGCATCAGCTTGTGCGCCACCGCCATGGTCGCCTCGGGTGTGACATCGCGTGGCGCCGGGCCGGTGCCGCCGGTAGTGAGCACAAGGTGGCAGCCCGCCTGGTCGCAGAGTTCGATCAGGGTCTTCTCGATTTGTGCCTGTTCATCCGCAATCAAACGGGTCTCCATGCGCCATGGCGAGGTCAATGCCGCATCGAACCAGGCGCGTAGCGACGGAATCCCTTCGTCCTGATAAACACCGCTGGAGGCGCGGTCGGAAACCGATACGAGGCCGATCAAGAGTGTTTCATCCATGGCTTTCCTCCAGTGATTTCAAGAAGCGGAAAATCTCGCGAAAGGCGCGCGGCGGCTTTTGCTGCTCGTGCTCCTTGCGCGCATTGCGGCACAACTGGCGCAATTGCTGGAGATCGGCACCCGGATGAGCGGCCACGATCTCCGCCAATGTCTGCATCTCGTCTTCCAGCAAGCGCAGGCGCAAGTTCTCCAGATAGTGCATACGCGCCTTTTCGGTGGCGGAAACACCCGCCAGCGCATCGAGCGCTTCCCGGATCGGCTGGGGATCGACCGAGCGCATCAGCTTGCCGATATATTGCAACTGACGTTTGCGCCCGCCATGCTTGGTGATGTGCTGTGCTTCCAACACGGCTTCGCGCAGATTGTCGGGCATCTCGATTTTCGCCAGACGCTCCGGCGATAGTTCGACAAGCGCTGCGCCAAGATCCTGCAAGGCCGTAGAATCGCGCTTCCTTTGCGATTTGCTAGGGCCTGTATATGAATCCTGGGATTCCAGGTTATCGGTGAGTTCCACGGGTATCATTATATCTTTGCCAGAAACCCACACTCTCCATGTCTTCCTCCGAATTCAGTTACACCCAGGATGCGCTGCGCCAGTTGGCCGCAGACGTCCTGCGCCATGCCCGCGAACTTGGCGCGACCGCCTGCGAAGCCGATGTCTCAGAAGCCTTCGGACTCTCGGTGACGGTGCGCAAGCAAGAAGTCGAAACCATCGAATACAACCGTGACAAGGGCATCGGCGTCACCACTTATCTCGGTCAGCGGCGCGGCCACGCCAGCACTTCGGACTTCTCGCCGCGAGCCTTGCGCGCCACGGTTGCCGCTGCGGTATCGATCGCCCGGCTCACCGCCGAGGATCCCTGCGCCGGCTTGCCGGAGGTCAAACTGCTGGCAAAAGGCAATCAGGATCTCGATTTGTTCCATCCCTGGCATCTGCCGGTCGAAGAAGCCATGACCATTGCGCGGCAATGCGAAGAAGCAGCATTCGCAGTGAGTCCCCTGATCCGGAATTCGGAAGGCGCCAGCGTTTCACTGCAGCACTCGCAATTCGTTTTTGCCAACAGCCTGGGATTCATGGGCGGCTTCCCCACGTCACGGCATTTCATCTCTTGCGCCGTCATTGCCGGCAAGGGCAACCGCATGCAGCGCGACGACTGGCACACTTCGGCCCGCGACTGGACCAATCTGGCGGCTCCCGGAGCTGTCGGCGACTACGCGGCACGCCGCGCGCTCTCCCGGCTCGGCGCGAAACGCCTCAAGACGCGGCAGGTACCGGTACTGTTCGAAGCGACCCTGGCCAGCGGCCTGATCGGCAGCCTGGTGCACGCCGTCAGCGGTGGCTCGCTCTACCGCAAGACCTCCTTCCTGCTCGACAGCATCGGCCAGCAGATTTTCCCCAGCCATGTCCATATCAGCGAACGACCGCATCTGCCTGGCGCCATGGCCAGCAGCCCGTTCGACGATGACGGCGTGGCCACGCATGACCGGGAGGTGGTCAGTGCCGGCGTGCTGCAAGGCTACTTCCTGTCCACTTATTCAGCACGCAAGCTCGGCATGCAGACCACCGGCAACGCAGGGGGCTGCCATAACCTGATTGTGCGTCCCGGCCCACTGGATTTTCGCGGGCTGCTGCGAGAAATGGGCACGGGCTTGCTGGTCACGGAACTGCTCGGCCAGGGTGTCAATTACGTGACCGGCGATTATTCACGCGGTGCGGCCGGATACTGGGTTGAAAACGGCGAGATCGCCTATCCGGTCCAGGAAATCACCATCGCCGGCAACCTGCGCGAGATGTTCCAGGGCATCGCTGCCATCGGCAAAGATGTCCTGGTGCGCGGCTCCAAACAGGTCGGTTCGATTCTCATTAATCGCATGACTGTAGCCGGGCGGTAACACCCCAGAACTCAGTGTGGGTACTGGTGCCCGCTCTTGATTTTGCGGTGCTGGCGGATGCAGATTGGGCCTGCGTTTTGTAGTATGCTTCACCATCCCCGGTAGGCAGGGATCATCTTCCGCTAAGGGTTCATCGGCGCGGAAATCAACTTAAATTTTTTGGAGATTTTCCATGGAAAGACGCAAATTCCTCAAAGAAGCCGGACTTGCCGGCATCCTGGCTGCCGGTGTTGCCCCGGCCATCGCGCAAACCGCACCGACAATCAAGTGGCGCTTGACCTCCAGCTTCCCCAAGAGCCTCGACACAATTTACGGTGGCGCCGAAGTTCTGTCGAAGCGTCTCAATGCGATCACCGGCGGCAAGTTCCAGGTCCAGGTTTTCGCTCCCGGTGAAGTCGCCCCGGGCGGACAAGCGCTGGATGTGGTGCAGAACGGCACGGTTGAATGTTGCCATACCTGCTCCTACTATTACGTCGGCAAGGACCGCACTTTCGCTTTCGGTACCGCGGTTCCGTTCGGCATGAACTGCCGCCAGATGAACGCCTGGATCTACTATGGCGGCGGCCAGAAGCTGCTCGACGAGTTTTACAGCAACTATAACGTCGTTTCCTTTGCCGGCGGCAACACCGGCGTCCAGATGGGCGGCTGGTTCCGCAAGGAAATCAATACGCTGGCCGATGTCAAAGGTATCAAGATGCGCATCGCCGGTCTCGGTGGTGCCGTATTCTCGGCACTGGGCATGGTGACCCAGCAAATCCCAGGCGCCGACATCTATCCCGCCCTGGAAAAAGGCACCATTGACGCCGCCGAATGGGTCGGCCCCTATGACGACGAAAAACTGGGCTTCCACAAGGTCGCCAAGAACTACTACTTCCCGGGTTGGTGGGAGCCGGGTCCGGTCATCCACTTCTTCGTCAACAAGAAGGCCTGGGATGCGCTGCCGGCCGACTACAAGGCCGCTTTCGAGGCTGCCGCATACGAAGCCAACGTCACCATGATGGCCGAGTACGACCACAAGAACCCGGCGGCCTTGCGCAGCCTGGTGCAGCAAGGTGTCAAGCTCAAGCGCTACTCCAACGAGATTCTCGAAGCCGCCTACAAGGCCGCCGTTCAGTTGTACAGCGACGAGTCGGCCAAGAATTCGCACTTCAAGAAAATCTACGATGAATATCTCAAGTACCAGAAGACGCAGAACCAGTGGTTCAGTGTTGCCGAACTGGGCATGGACAGCTTCCTGCAGCAACACATCAAGTAACATTCGGAAGCAACAACAAAGCCCTGCGGTATATCGCAGGGCTTTTTTTATGTCGCGGCGAAACGTCAGTTCTTGCCCGGGTCCTTGAACGCCTTGGTGATATCGTCATCGCTCTGCCCCGGGCTCTGGATTGCAGGCGGAGGCGTCACGTCGCTGGGGCTGCTGGGCTTGTTGCCATCGTCTTGCAGCATTTGCTGAATGTCGATTTCCGGACCTCCGGTAGCCACTTTCGGGTCGTGACCGACCAATTGCGGGAAGGCAATCACCAGGCCAACCATGATCAGCTGGATGACCACAAACGGGATCGCACCCCAATAAATCTGCCCGGTCGTGATCGGATCCGTCAGTTTGCCGGTCTGCGTATCCTTGTAGGGCAGGCTCGGCGCCACCGAGCGCAGGTAGAACAGTGCAAAGCCGAAAGGTGGATGCATGAAGGAAGTCTGCATATTGATGGCCAGAAGAACGCCGAACCAGATCAGATCGATTCCCAGCTTGTCCGCCACCGGGCCGAGCAGAGGCACGACGATGAATGACAACTCGAAGAAGTCGAGGAAAAAGGCCAGCACGAAGACCAGGATATTCACCACGATCAGGAAACCGATCTGCCCACCGGGCAGGTCGGTCAGCAGGTGCTCGACCCACTTGTGGCCATCCACGCCATAGAAGGTCAGGCTGAACACACGGGCGCCAACAAGGATGAATACCACGAAGGTGGTCAACTTGGCAGTGCTGTCCATCGCCTGCTTGAGCAGGGACCATGTCAGTCGATTGCGCACCAGCGCCATCAAGATCGCACCGGCCGCACCCATCGCGCCGCCTTCGGTCGGCGTGGCAATACCCAGGAAGATGGTGCCTAACACGAGGAAGATCAACGCCAGCGGCGGAATCAGGACAAAGGTCACTTTCCGCGCCATTGCCGACAGCAGGTTTAATTTGAGCAGGCTATCGAGCACCGCCAGCACGAAAGCGAAGCCAATGCCGGCCAGCATGCTGATGACAATGGTCTCGTCAAGCGGATTGTCGGCAGGAAGACGAAGCTTGACATAGGCGTAGGCAGCGGCAATCGATAGGACGGTCAGCACCAGCAAAGAGGTTGAGCCGGTCTTGCCGCTCGGTTCGCGGAACACCCGGGCTTCCGGTGGCAGCGCAGGCGCCCACTGCGGCTTGATCATCGTGACCAGCACGACATAACCGATATACAGGCTGGACAAGACGAAGCCCGGCACGAAGGCGCCCTTGTACATGTCGCCGACCGACTTGCCGAGCTGGTCGGCCATGATGATCAAGACCAACGAAGGCGGAATGATCTGGGCCAGCGTGCCCGAAGCCGCGATCACCCCCGAGGCCAGCCTGCGGTCATAGCCATAGCGCATCATGATGGGGAGCGAAATCAAGCCCATTGAAATCACCGAAGCGGCGACCACACCGGTCGTTGCAGCCAGCATGGCGCCGACCAGGATTACCGCATAGGCCAGGCCGCCACGCACCGGGCCAAATAACTGGCCGATGGTATCAAGCAGATCCTCGGCCATGCCGGAGCGTTCCAGGATCAGCCCCATGAAGGTAAAGAAAGGGATAGCCAGCAAGGTATCGTTGTTCATGATGCCGCCGAAAATCCGCTCCGGCAGCGCCTGGAAGAAAGTGGGCTGGAACAGCCCCAGCTCGATGCCGATCAAGCCGAAGATGATGCCGTTGGCGGCCAGGGCGAAGGCGACCGGAAAACCCAGCAGAAGGAAAATCACCAGCGAACCGAAGATGATTGGCGCCATGTTGGCGATAATGAACTCAATCATTTCGCACTCCTTTCATGCGGCTTGTCGTCCTCGACCATGTCGCGGCTCATCTCGACGATGTCGGCAACCTCGGAGGCCACCTGACGCTTTCTGATGGCCTCGGCCAGTTCTTCCTCCGCAGTCGGTCCCTTCACCTTGTCGAGGGGATTCGGAGCATGTCCGGTGAGGAAGGCGACGCGCTTGATGAGTTCCGAAAATCCTTGCAGGGTCAGGAGCAGGAAGCCAATGGGCATCAGCAACCGCACCGGCCAGCGGATCAGCCCCCCCGGATTGGGCGATCCTTCGCCGCTATCCCAGGCATTGATGAACACCGGCCAGGACAAGTACAAGGTGATCATGGCCATCGGCAACAGAAAAACCATAATACCGAACACATCGATCCAGTTCTGGGCGCGCGGAGAAAGCCGGCCGGCGATGACATCGATGCGGATATGTTCATTGTTCAACAGGACATAACCGGAGCAGAGCAGAAAGATCGCCGAGAACAAATACCACTGAATTTCCAGCAAGCCGTTTGAACTCCAATTGATGGCATAGCGCATCACGGCATTGCCGGCGCTGATGACCACGACGATCAGTATCAGCCAGGTGGTCGCCTTGCCGAGGCGGAGATTGATGTTGTCGATGACGCCGGACAGTTTTAGCAGGGGTTGCATGCGAGTCTTTCCTCCCGGAACCTGCGGTGAATAATTGCTCGTTCGCTCTAGCCTGATTTAGCGGGCCGCGAACCCCGATCATCACGAACGGGACGGATTATAAAGGTTTGCGCTGCATTCCGTTTCTTCGATTCCACAGGGCTAAAATCGCAGAATCCCAGTCCCGGATTGGCCAGATCAAGGTGGTAAAATCGCCAATTCCAATACATCCACGTCGAACAGCCTAGTTTTAGTTCCGGCATGACGCGCTGCGCGCATTAGCCTTCACTGAAACTGCCAAGTTTTAGTTCCGGCATAATGCGCTGCGCGTATTAGCCTTCACTGAAACATTTTTTGGAGTAAAAAATGTTTTCCAAGCAGAAAACCCTTGCCAAAGTCGATCAGGAATTGTGGCAGGCGATCCAGTCCGAGAACCGTCGCCAGGAAGACCACATCGAACTCATCGCGTCCGAGAATTATGTCTCCTACGCCGTGCTTGAAGCGCAGGGTTCGCAGCTCACCAACAAATACGCCGAGGGCTATCCGGGCAAGCGCTATTACGGCGGTTGCGAACACGTCGATGTTGCCGAACAACTGGCAATCGACCGCGCCAAGAAGCTGTTTGGCGCCGATGCCGCCAACGTCCAACCGAATTCCGGCTCCCAGGCAAACCAGGCAGTGCTCATGGCCTTCCTCAAGCCGGGCGACACCATCATGGGCATGAGTCTGGCCGAGGGCGGTCACCTCACCCATGGCATGGCACTGAACATGAGCGGCAAGTGGTTCAACATCGTGCCTTACGGCCTCAACGAGCGCGAGGAAATCGATTACGACAAGATGGAAAAGCTGGCGCTGGAGCACAAGCCCAAGCTCATCATCGCCGGTGCCTCGGCCTACAGCCTGCGCATCGACTTCGAGCGGTTTGCCGCGGTCGCCAAGAAAGTTGGCGCGATCTTCATGGTCGACATGGCGCACTACGCCGGTCTCGTTGCGGTGGGCTTTTATCCGAACCCGGTGCCGCATGCCGATGTGGTCACCTCGACCACCCACAAGACCCTGCGCGGCCCCCGCGGCGGCCTGATTCTGATGAAGGCCGAGCACGAAAAGGCCATCAATTCGGCGATTTTCCCCGGGCTTCAGGGCGGTCCGCTGATGCATGTGATCGCGGCCAAGGCGGTGGCGTTCAAGGAAGCGCTGGAACCCGAGTTCCGCAACTACCAGGAGCAGGTCATCGAAAACGCCCAGGTCATGGTGAAAGTGCTTGCCTCGCGGGGTCTGCGCATCGTTTCCGGCCGCACCGAATCGCACGTGTTCCTGGTCGACCTGCGCGCCAAGAACATTACCGGCAAGGAAGCCGAAGCCGCGCTGGGCAAGGCGCATATCACGGTCAACAAGAACGCCATCCCCAACGATCCGCAAAAACCCATGGTCACCTCCGGCATCCGCATCGGTACGCCAGCGATGACCACCCGCGGCTTTACCGAAATTGAAGCCGAGCAGATCGCCCACCTGATCGCCGACGTGCTCGACGCCCCTGCCGATGCAGCGGCGATCGCCAGCGTCCAGAACAAGGTTAACGAGCTGTGCAAACGCTTCCCGGTGTACGCCTGAGCGGAACAGAATGTGCGTTCATCTCCCGAGCGTAGCGAGCAACAGTCACCCCCTTCCTCGGGAAGGGGGATGGGGGGTAGGTTTATGTATTGCCCAAAAGGTATTTCATGATCCACTTCAAAGGAGTGGATCATGAAATGCCCTTACTGCGCTGAACCGAACACCCAGGTCGTCGACACCCGCGAGAACGAGGACGGCGACACGGTGCGGCGGCGCAGACGCTGCCTGGTGTGCGACAAGCGCTTTACCACCTACGAGCGCGTGGAATTGCAGCTGCCGCACCTCGTCAAGAAAAACGGCAGCCGCGCCGAGTACGACCGCGAGAAAGTCCTCGCCAGCATGATGCTGGCATTGCGCAAGCGCCCGGTCACCACCGAAAGCATCGATGTCGCCATCGACCGCATCGAGGAAAAGCTGGTCACGCTGGGCGAACGAGAAGTGCCGAGCGACAAAATCGGCGAACTGGTGATGCGCGAACTGAAGAAACTGGACAAGATCGCTTATATCCGCTTCGCTTCGGTGTATCGGAACTTCGCGGACGTCGAGGAATTTTCCGACGCCATCCGCGAGGTCAAGAAACCGCGCGTCCCGCGCTCACCGCGCACCAGCACCAAATCCTGAAGCGCAGGAGCTTCCAAGGTGCGTGATGAATCGCAGACATTCACGGCAACGGATCATCGCTTCATGGCGCGGGCGCTGCAACAGGCGCGCCTGAGCCTCTTCAACACCACCCCGAATCCGCGCGTTGGCTGCGTTCTGGTGCGCGACGGCAAGAAAATCGGCGAAGGCTACACTCAGCCGGCCGGACAAAACCATGCGGAAATCCAGGCGCTGCTCGATGCCCGCGAACATACCGGCGACGCTCGCGGCGCCACCGCCTATGTCACGCTGGAACCCTGCAGCCACCAAGGCCGTACGCCACCCTGCAGCGAAGCATTAATCGAAGCGGGCATAGTGCGTGTGGTCGCCGCCATGCAGGACCCCAACCCGCAAGTCGCCGGCCAGGGTTTGGCGCGCCTGCAGGAGGCCGGCATCACGACCTCTTGCGGACTGATGGCCAACGAAGCCCTGGATCTGAACCAGGGCTTCGTCTCGCGCATGACCCGCGGCCGCCCCTGGCTGCGGCTCAAACTCGCCGCCAGCCTGGATGGCAAGACCGCCTTGAACAATGGCCGCAGCCAGTGGATCACCGGCCCTGCCGCGCGCAAGGACGGGCAACACTGGCGCGCACGTGCCTGCGCCATCCTCACCGGCATAGGCACGGTCAAGGACGACGATCCGCGCCTGACGGTCCGCGACATCGAGACCGCCCGCCAACCGCTGCGGATAGTGGTCGACAGCCGCCTGGAAATTTCACTGACGGCGAAAGTGCTTGATGGCGGCGAAGCGCTGGTGGTTGCGGCCGAGCCCGACAACCACAAGATTGATGCTTTGCGCAACGCCGGCTGCGAGGTGCTGGTGCTGCCAAACGACCAGGGCAAGGTCGATCTGGCCGCACTCATGATCGCATTGGCGCAGCGCGGCATCAACGAAATCCACAGCGAGGCCGGATTCAAACTCAACGGCTCACTGTTGCGTGCAGGTCTGGTCGACGAACTTCTGCTCTACCTGGCGCCTACGCTGCTGGGCGATGCCGCCCGGGGAATGTTCCATCTCCCGGAACTGACCGACCTCACCGGCCGAAAAGATCTGCACATCCTCGACCTGCGCCGTATCGGCAAAGATCTGCGCCTACTGGCACGCTGGCAATGAGTGCGGACATCAATACGCGTCGCGACTTCGCCGGACGCGGCCTGATCATCAATCTGCTGCGTGCGCTGCATCTGGTCGGCGTAGTCGGTCTCGGAGCCGCGGTGCTGGGTGCTGTGACTGGCCCATCAACAGGCTGGTACGCCACGCTGCTGATCGCCAGCGGCATCGGTATCGCCGCCCTCGACCGCTGGGCGGAAGCAGCCTACTTCCGCCAGCTCAACGGTCAATTGGTTTTCCTCAAGCTGGTCCTGCTGATATTGGTGGGCTGGTGGGCGGGCGTTGATGCGACCCTGTTTTGGGTTCTGCTGGTTGCCTCGGCACTGATGACTCATGCCCCAGGACGAGTGAGACATCGCCAGTTGTTCTGATCAACGAACTGCTGGAACTCGCCCGGCAAACTGCGATTGACGGGTGTGGAAACGGGATCTTCCGGGATGCATGAGACACTCATCCGTTAATCGTCAATGTGTTACCCATTCATTTCCACTTCGCTTATCCCGAACTGAGATTTCATGCGTCATCTTGGGACTCTCAGAATGCCTGATCCCAGCGCATCGATAACCTTATCGCGGCATTGATCAATCCCACCATGCTGTATGTCTGGACGAAGTTCCCCCACTGTTCGCCGCTGCGAGGATCGACGTGTTCCGCCAGCAGTCCATGCTGGTTGCGGCAAGCCAACAGCTTCTCGAACAGCGCACGCGCCTCCTCGCGGCGATCCAGCGCGGCAAGCGCATTGACATACCAGAATGTGCAGACGAGGAAGGCATTCTCCGGTTCGCCGAAGTCGTCCTTCTCAACATAGCGAAAAATAAAATCGCCATGGCGCAAATCCTTCTCGACGGCGCTGACCGTGGCGGCAAAGCGTGGGTCTGCCGCATCGAGGAAACCGACTTCGGCCAGCAGCAGCAGGCTCGCATCCATTGTCTCGCCCTCGAAAGTGGAGACGAAGACTTTGCGCCGCTGGTTCCAGGCCCGGCGGGATATGGTTTCGTGGATATCCCGCGACCGCTCGAGCCAGTAGCTGGCGCGTTCGGCCAATCCCAGCCGGTCGGCGATCCGCGCAAGGCGGTGGCAGGCCGCCCAGCACATCACGGCGGAGAAGGTATGAATGCGGGCGCTGCCGCGCAGTTCCCAGAGACCGGCATCCG
>Ga0172380_10002464_pt1 | contig 28290 bp, 25 predicted proteins | sample Leawe162metaG_FD_119747 | JGI IMG/M metagenome (GOLD analysis project Ga0172380, IMG submission 119747) | Leachate microbial communities from a municipal landfill in Southern Ontario, Canada - Leachate well 162 metaG | ecosystem: Engineered > Solid waste > Landfill > Unclassified | place... | reverse complement strand
GAGGAAGAGGAAGAGGAAGAGGAAGAGGAAGAGGAAGAGGAAGAGGAAGAGGAAGAGGAAGATGATGCCTTTGATGTCTTCCGAAGGAATCTAGATTACGGCGAGGCCAAAGATAGTGACCCAGAAGATGACGATGAGGAAAGTGAGAAATTTTGGTCTCAGTTTGGACTATCTTCAGACGATGAAGAACCAGCAGATGCCAGGGACATGACTGAAGAGGAACTCAAAGCCAATCCTGGAAAAAAAAAATTGATTTCTGAGGCCGAGGAAGAGAAGCCTGAGTTGCTCGTCAAAAACCCGTCAATTGAGCACTTTCTCACGAATATTATCGATACAAACATTGGTATTCAGCTGCCAGCCATTCTCCATTCTTTGATTGAGACATTCAGTCGAGATGGGGTTGATCATCAGATTTTCTCGGATAGACCACTGCTCAATTGGATTAATGCAAAGCTGATTTCCAAGGGTGTATCTAGGAATGATACCACTTCTCAAATTGGAAGTGGAGTGGGAACTCACATCGATTATTCCGGTGAGAAAGATTCAAACAAAGATCCATTTACTCTATTAGTTCCAGATAAGGGTTCGCTGTAACTGTATTTTGATATATATCAAATATAGATAGGTGTAAATGAAATCTGGAGAAGTAGGATTTAACGAGTTATTTAATCAATTCCGTGACAGCATAATGCGTGTTGATCCGGTGTACTTTTGTTCAAAGTATTTGACAGTTGACGGCAAACCTTTACAGCTAGATGGTACCGGCTACAAACCATTCGCTGACATCTATCGATACATAGCCCTCAAGGCAATTGATGCCGACTCCAAACCAATCGTTCTTGTCAAAGGGCGACAGGTTGGTGCCACCACTATGGCTGCAGCACTAGAGTGTTACTTTAGTGCATGTGGGTTGTTTGGTACTAGTGAGCGTCCTCCAATGCGGATGATGCATCTATTCCCGACGTTGGCGTTAGCAGCCGCTTATACAAAGGACAAACTGGATCCAATCATTGGCCATGCTGTTCCGGTTCCCGGGATGATGAAGGGCAATGGGATTCTTAAGTCATATATGGAGGCGCGCTTGGATCTATCAAGCCCGACCAACAACAATATGCACTTTAAGAAGTTCACTTTTGGTAATCAAGTATGGATTGAATCTACTGGTATTGATGGAGATAGAATTCGCGGACGTCAACTTTGTTTAGAAACAGAACTACCAACACCTGATCGTGGATTCATTAAATTAAAGGATCTTAAAGAAGGAGATCGGTTATTCGATGAGAATGGTAACGTATGTAATGTGACAAAACTGCACCCAATAAATGAATCTCCAGAATCATATAGAATAATTTTTGATGATGGAACAACAATAGATGCGTGTGCTGAACATTTGTGGAGCACGTATACAAGAAGAGATAGAATCAACGCTAGGCGTGGACAAGATACGCATACAATCAAAAATACAAAAGAGATTCTAAAAACTCTCAAGGCACGAGGAGAAAATAATCATTCAATATCAACGTGCAAACCTGTGCAATACCAATATAAAGATTTACCAATTGACCCATATTTGTTTGGTTTATGGCTGGGTGATGGCTCAAGATATGGGAATATAGAAACTGCTGATCCTGAGGTTTTGTCTGGTTTTAAGCATCGTGTTGTACCATCAAGCATTGACCATATAGGTAATTTTACTGCAGTCCCATCAAAATCGAATTCATACAGAGTGCTTGGTCTAACAACTTCTTTGAAAAAATTGGGATTGATTGATAATCCAGGTAAACATAGAAGGGATTGTGGTGATGTTGGGTTCTGTAAAAAAGTAATACCAACAATTTATACACAAAGCTCAATTGAACAAAGATTAGCTCTTTTGCAAGGTTTAATGGATTCTGATGGTTGTTGTGGTGCCGATGGTAGGTGCGAATTTGCACAAATTGTAGATCGATCAGAATTGGTTATGCAGGTAACAGAACTATTACATAGTCTTGGTATTAAAACGTCTTTGCTAAAATCTGAAAGTTATAGGTATAGTGTAAAATATAAGGATAAGTTTAGAATTCAGTTTTATACGACCTTACCTGTGTTTAGACTTTATAGAAAGCTGAAAAATCTAAAGAAAAAATTAACAAAGTTCAATAAGAGATTTATCACTTCTATATTGCCAATTAATTCAAAACCAATGAGATGTATTACTGTTGATTCTCCATCTCATTTATATTTGACTACCAGATCTTATATAGCAACTCATAATACAGTAGATGCTGCTTTTTTTGATGAATGTCAAGATATGCCTGATGTTGCCATTGGTGCAGCTACTAAAATTCTTGCACAATCCAGATACGGAATGCCGGGTGAAGGTGTTCAGGTTTATTATGGAACACCAAAAACTAAAGGCGGTTCATACTGGAGTATGTGGCAGAAGTCATCGCAGAACTACTTTCATTTGCGTTGTGAAAAATGCGGAAAATACTTCCCACTATATCACCCAAGTATAGATTGGGAGAAAGTCTGGATATATGGGTTGACGGTGCGCTGCACAGAATGTTTTCATGAGCAAGACAAGCTTGAAGCGCAAGAACGTGGGAAGTGGATTCCTTTGAATGAGCCTGCTGAGTGTGATTTTATTGGATATCACATCAATCAGTTATACATTCCTCATTTTACCAAAGAGACGATAGATAAGGCAAAACCAGAACGTAGCCCAATCAATACTGAGCGTGTTTACATGAACGAAGTTCTCGGTGAGTTCTACGATGGTGAAGGCGGCACGATTACCTCTCAAGAGATTCGAGAGCGATGTGTTGATAGAGGCCGCAAGATGGTCAAATTCATTTATCCAGAGTCTGGTAAACGTACGTATGCCGGATTCGACTGGGGCCAACGAGGAGCTTTGGAGCAGATGGCTGGGCGAGGTCGCAAAGGATCTTATAGCTGTGCAGTTATCCTTACAGTTACTGGAAGTATATTCAACGTTGAGTTTGCGACAAGGTTATCAAGACCTGATCCGGAACACAAAGCAAGTACTGTAGAGGAAATGTTCCGACGATACAGCATGACATTATCGGTGGGTGATATTGGTGATGCTTATGATTTAACGCACAAGCTGCAAAGAGTTTATGATGAGAAGTTTTTAGCATCTCGTTCTTGCCATAAAGTAAATGGACATATCAAATATTCCAATGATGAATGGCCAAAGACAATTGTATTTGAGAAGGATTATTACATTTCCGAATTACTCGGCCTGCTAAAAGAAGGAAGAATCAAGTTTCCTGGTGGAAGTTTGGATCGCATTGAATGGTTGATTGAGCATTGTGCGAGCATGGAAATTAAGGTTACTCGGGACAAATCTGGAGAGCCTTTGAAAAAATATGTAAAGGGGTCTGGAGCAAACGATGGCTTGATGGCGTTACTAAATGCTTATCTGGCATGGAAATTTGATGTAACTCAAGGTTTCACGATTGCTAATCCTCAACATATGAAATATGAGCTAGCTACAGATGCTCGTCCAATTCAGGCGGTTGTGGGGTATATTCCTAGGATGTTTGGAGGCCGTGGATAAGTGTTGGCCGTTGAAGTGATATAGAGGATAGCAATGGTTGAAATTAATGGTGGCAAAACACGAGCAGCGGAGCTTATTGAACGGAATCGTAAGATAGCTTCACGTACTGAAAATTTAATGGCCAAAAATATGGCCCTTTCCAGTATCCCGGAAATTTCTAATCGGATGGCTCGGAGCGTAAGTGATGAGCGCCGAGACATAATGGAAATGCAGTTGGAAGCTGGAGAATTCCGAGAACAAGGTTCTGGTTTCTCTGGCTCTCGAAATAATCGAGATGAGATTCGCCAAGTACAAACCAACCTTGGTGTAGTCACTCACAATGGCAAAAGTATGTACAAGATGGCTAGCGGCGTTGGTAACGTTGCTTCCTCTGGTGGTGGCTGGCGAGGATCGAACGATTCGGTGCGTCAAGCTCCAGAAGTTTATTCTCCATTGTGGCTGAATTCCAACCTAAATCTACCAAGAGACCGTCCAACCATTAATGCTTGGAGCCGCAGCTTTTTTGCACTAAACCCAATTGTTCATAATGCAATCACGCTCCATTCAACCTATCCAATTGCTAAGCTGAATATCAAATCCAAGAATCCAAAGGTAGAGAAGTTTTTCTCACAAATGTCCGATGAAATCGATTTGATGAATATCGCCGTACTGGCTGCACAGGAATATTGGATTCTTGGCGAGGCGTTTATTTATGGCGAGCTTGATGAGAGTAAGGGAAGTTGGAGTCGCTTGATGATTCTCAACCCTGATTATGTTAATGTACAGCGTAGTGTTATTGCAGCTGAGCCAATCATTAGCTTGCGTCCAGATGAGAATCTTCGCCGAGTAGTTTTTGGTAATCAACCATCCGATCTGCAACAGCGCAAGCAGCTTGATCCATCTATTATCGAGCACGTTCGAAAGAATGAGCATATCCCACTTAACAATTTCTACGTTCATCATATGGCTCGCAGAATTTCTCCGTACGAAATTCGAGGAACCGGCCTGATTGTTTCATGTTTCCGGGCACTTATGTTGTGGGATAAACTTCGTGAATCGAAGTATGCACAAGCGGATAACATGGTCAATCCTTTGACTTTGGTAAAGATTGGAAATCAAGAATTCCGCCCAAGCCCAGTTGATCTTGAGAACTGGAGACACGTATTTGAGTGTTATGATGATGAAACTGAAGTTTTAACCGATCAAGGTTTCAAATACTTTAAGGACGTAATAGATTATATTGATGAGAATGGAAGAATAACCTCTAAGCCAAAAGATGGAATTAAAATAGGATGTTTCAATCCAGATACAGAAAATTTAGAGTTTAACGTTCCAGAAAAATCATATGTTAATAATTATACCGGCGAGATGTATCATTTTCACAACGATAAAATTGATATTCGGGTGACTCCGGACCATGATATGTGGGTATCTGAAAAAGAATATCAATATAATCCCAAGAGATTTTCTTGGGAAGCTTATCATAAAAAGAAGGCTAAAGATTTGAATATGAACGATTATAACAAATTTCGTTCAGTTGTAGGGTGGGAAGGTACATCTGTTGATTCAGTTGAGATAAATGGGCACGATATTGATATAGATACATATCTTGAATTTATGGGATATGTGCTTAGCGAGGGGTGTTGTTATACTAATGAAGATTCTCAAAATACCGTTAGTATTTGTCAGAAAAAATATATAGAAAAAATGCATGCGAGCATATCTAAGATTTCAAATCAGTTAGATATTGGATTTGGGTCTCATACTCGCAGTAATGGTATTTGGAATGGTGTATTGTCAGGGAAGGCAATCTATGATCATTTTGTTAGTCAGATTGGGGTAAATGGCAGCACATATTCTTGGGAGAAGAAAATTCCTGAATGGATTCGAAACTTACCGCCAGAGAAATTAAATATATTACTCGAAGCTATGTTGGTTGGTGATGGATCGTGTAATTCAAATACTAATGGATGGAGAAAAACTTATTGGACTTCCTCTAAAGAATTGGCCAATAATGTTCAGGAAATGGTATTGAAGTGTGGGTATTCGTCGTTATTAGGGGAAAAATATGATGATCGTGATAATCGTCGTTTGATGTATTATGTTCAGTGGTCTAATTCTGGGAACGGCGATTATCCGTTAGTGTATAAAAAGAGCAGGAATAGTCAAACAAAACAATGGCATAACACTTTTGATATTGAAAAGTACAGTGGAAAAATTTGGTGCTTTACAGTATCAACAGGCCTGTTTGTTACTAGACGAAATGGAAAGATAACCATACAAGGAAATTCCGCTCAGTATGATAAGGATTTCAAAATCTTCACCCATGATGCTGTTAATGTAGAGCGTGTTGGTTATGGTCAAGGCATCTATGATACTTCGGCCGACGTTACTCAACTCATCAAAGAGATTTATATTGGTTTGATGGTTCCTTCCGTTATTATGGACGGAAGCGATACAACATACGCCACTGGTTCTGTTGCATTGGACGTTTTGCGACAGAGATATATGCAGTTCCGTCAAATGATGACAGGATGGTTGAAGAGAAAGATCTTCGCCCCAATCGCTCAAATCAATGATTTTTATGAGTATGTTGATGGAGAGAAGACATTAATTGTTCCTGAAATTGATTGGAACCATATGTCATTGTTTGATATGGATAGTTACATAAATCAAATGGTTAATCTTACACAAGGTGAGGGTGTTGCAAAACGAGCTTCTCTACAAACTCTCTACAGAAGTCTTGGTCTCGAATACGAAGAAGAACAGAGGAAAATTCGTTACGAAGATATCCAAGACGCTATTCGTACAAGAGAGTTGCAGGCATTGGCGAAGTACGATCTACATGAATTGAAGGCTCTTGGACCAGGTGATGAGATTGATGAAGCTTCAGACGAGCCAGTGCCGGGAGAGAGTCCGTACGTCGTGCCGCAAGCTGGTGCAGCACCGGGTGGAGGGCTTGGCGGTGGATTGGGTGGGCCTTCACCAATGGGGCAAATGCCAGGAGCACCACCACCAGCTCCAATTGGTGGCGGAGGCCTAAAGCCACCGGCATAATCCACAGCGCATATTTTGGCTTCTTATGAGTTGGAGAAGTATATGAATAACTTTGAAAAAGAAGCTCAACAAAGATCTATGACAAAAGCGGTGGGTAGAGCTATCAATCCGATGGAATGGATGCGACAATTATCTTCCCAAAAGTATCGCTCTTTGATTAAAGAAGTAGATCGTGTGGATGCTCATATGCGAAAGAGGGTTTTAGAATTGAAGCCATCCCTGAGAGATCAGCTTCATCAAGCCCGCATGGCAATGAAGAACCATGAATATCTCCTGGTATTTCAGTATGCAACTTCTATTTTGAATTCTGTAGATGGCGTCTTTGTTGAAAAGATGGGTGATTTAGATGCTTTAGGCAGACGTGTTTATGAAGACTTCGCTAAAGATCGTATGAGCGAAGAAGAACGTAGACAATTGGAAGAGGATCTTTTCAGAGAGCCTATCCGTGAGAAAGCATCCAATGTCCAGCGCGAATTAGTAATTGAGGCTGGAATTACCCAATGGTTGCAGGAAAAGCTGCCTACGAAAAGAGAATTGGAAGGAAATCTATTTAATAAGATTTTCCAGAATGTCAAAGGAAAGCAACAGGAGGCGGCTCGTGATGCTTTGAATGTGGCTGAGAGATCCTATGATCTAATCACAGAGGCATTTAAAAGACTGGATGATGAACGCAGAAACATCTTTGAGTATATAAAAATTGCTCGTGAGTACCATAAAAACCTATCTTTAGAGAAACTGAAGTTGAGGAAGTTGTATTCGAACTATTTTCCTATCAAAGAACAAGAAGATACTGTCATAGAGGCTCCTCAGGCCCCGGAGGCCCCAATGATAGCCGCTCCTCCAGCTCAGGCTCCAGTTGCCCAACCTGTAGCCGCTATCCCTGCAATCGCTACACCACCAGAACCAACAGCTCCAGTCACAACTACCGAACCAGAAGATCCAAACAAGAAAAAGGCCAACGATTTGATACAGCGTGCAAAGAGGGCTGTTTTAGCTGGTGATGTTGGAGTTGGAATTGCACTTTTAGTGAAGGCTTCTGAAATCTGTGATGAGTATGGGGATGAGCAAATCAGTATTGTTTTACTGAAAGCTGCGGCTAATTTAAATAGGGTTCGCGAACAGACGGCAAGGAAATTAAATAATGGAAAAGGATGATCTTCAAATATTGCGATATGCTGCCTTAGAGCTACAAGCTAATAGTGGAGATCTAATTCGCGTTGCTGGTGTAGTTCAGCGCGTCAAAGATTGGTGGAAGGCTCGTCGTGACAAGAAGAACTTCAAAAATCTAAAAGCGCCCATCGAAGATATGTTCAAGAGACTTGATACTGCCGTTCGTAGCCAGGATAGTGCGGCGGTGGATAGAATTACAAGTCATGAGCTTCCTGCATTGATGTCTGAGACAGTTCAAAAAGCAGATACACTTCGAGATACTATGCTTTCTCATACGGCTCCTGAAATAAGAAATGAGAGAGATGAGCCTATTGCTGGAGAAGATCTTCGTTGGGTATCAAGGGATTATAAGAGAAATAAGAGTTTGGTAGAAGAACTATGGGAAAAGTTACCAGATGAATTTCGTAATGAAGTACCAGTAGGTAGGCAAATTAGCCAGCCAATTACAAATTTTGCGTGGTACAATTCCTATAATCCACAAGACATTACTATAAGTGGTACTGTAAAATCTCGTGTTCAAACCGAATTAATACGAAGATTGTCTGAAAGCGGAATAAGTGAGGAGCGGTTAGCGCGGGCGGATTGGAATCAATTTTTTGATAATTTGAAAGAGGCCATTCTTTCTGATGGATGTATTTTAGATAGGGTTACTTTTGCGTCACCATCAAAACAGGTGGAAAAACGGATTACCAATGAAATGCATATTGATGTTCTACCACCAGAAATATCATTACCCATAGAAGAGTCACAGATTCCTGTCAAGATCAATCATGTGATGCTTACGGATTTAGGAACAAGATTACATACAAAAGAACATGAGCTTTCGGTCATGGGTATTTATCCGGCGGCAAGATCTCGTCACTACAAAATGCCAGCGGCACCACAACCACCTCCAGTTGCCCCGCTGCCTGTAGTTCCAGAACCAGTTGAGCCTGATGTAACCACAGCTGCAGATGGACCAATTACCAGCATTGTGAAGCGTGCATTATTGAGACAAATCCTTCCCAAGACGCAAGCAATCGTCAAAGTGAATGGGCTGGAGCTGAGTTATAAAGCTCAATTTGCAAGAGTTTTAGCAAGTGCATTGAGACAGGAAATTGATGCAGACTGTTCGGTAAGGCACAAGGATAATGATATAGAAGTGCAAGTAGAAATATATGGAAGTAAGATAGCTTCCCTACCTGCAATTTTTGGCATATCTAAGTATCTAGCTAGTGAGTTTTTGAACATTACCAAAATTGGAGTTGATGTTGAGGTAGTTCCTGGCATCTCAGAGTTGGAAGTAATTGAGTCAGAGATTCTAGATCGGAGTTTTAGGAAAGTTGCTTTTGATTGTTGGAGAACAAGATGAGTGAAAACACAAATGATGTCATTGATATTGCTGAGGACGGATCACACATCTACGCTCCAGATCCATATAACGCCGAGGATGATGATAAGTTTTCACATATCAACACTTTAGCAGAAGCCATTGGTCATTTCTACAAGGGGAAAGTCATTCAGGTTTATTGGGGAGAATCTGGTGGAAATATTAATTATTCAGAATTTAGCATATCTAACAATCTATTTGTAGAAGGTAAAGTTTTATGGGGCAGGGGTGAAGTATTTGCTATAGAGAGTGAAGTAGAGACACAGGCGAAAACATTCAAGACGGTGATTCTATTTAACTGTTTCAATGTTTATCTAGTATCTCCATTGGATGGGGTTGATGTTATGAACTGCTTCAAGGGTAGGATTAAAAAAATCAAAAGTAAAGGCGTTCCATGACTATAATCAGCGAATTAGCATCCATTTGTAAGGACTTGAGGTTACTTGGTGAGACCGAGTTAACGAAGGATGCCCTTTGCGCTTTTGCGGCCATTACTGATACAGAGCATCCTAGAGCAGACCTAAGCTATAGCTATGTCATGCGAAAACTACGAAAGGGTGATACTGATAGGCGATTAAAGTTTCAGAAAGCCTTCAAGATTGCATTTGATAGGGCTTTGTATGAAGATGTAGATGAGCCGGCTGAAATTGCCTTGATGGTTGCGATGAAAGCAATTAACTTCAAGGATGAAGATGCCAGCTAAATTTTCTCAGGTGACCAACAATCTATATAGAGGAGGATGTCCGTCTGCTATGGATTTGGTTAAACTCAAGAGCATGGGTATCAAAAAGATTGTAAGCCTAGACGATGAGTGTGGAAATAGCATTGTTCCTGTGTGTGAAGAACTTGGATTGAAACATATCATTTGGGGTATAGGAGATGGGAAAGATCCTAAGGTAGCTGCCCTTAAGAAGAGAATTATACCTACGCTAACCCACGGCGGACCAACATATATTCACTGTTTTCATGGCAAAGATCGTACAGGAATGGCTGTGGCTATGTATCGTATCTATACAGGATGGCCTATTGGAAAGGCACTGGACGAAGCAGCTAAGTTTGGAATGGGTACTCATCTGCAGCCAATAGTTACTCGAAGCTATTATGATGCTGTTAAGGAATTTTATGATGAACTGGAGATCGATAAGGGTAATGCAATTGATGCAGTTTCCTTGACGCGCCAGAACAATTCGTTTGCTCCTCAAAATCCAGCTGTTGATGATATGACAATTACTAGGCCGGTTAACTTCAATCTGCCTCCAGGAACTGATATTGAATTCAGTCAGTTAAGTAGGATAGCCAAACTAGAATCATTGAATAAGAAGGCATACATTCGTATATACATTAAATGCAAGTCTTCTGATTTGCTCAAGCCGAGTACTTATTGGTATGGATCTAAAGAGGCGGCAAATAAAACCCCCAACTCTTCTGGTAAAATGTATTCGGCAAATTTAGCATCATCTGCGGTATTTGAAAGATTTGATAAGAAGGTCAATAAGAGTTTGATACAGAATATTCTCACTAGAGATATTGATGTAGCCATTCTTCGCAGCGATCAGTATTTAGTAATTGATCCAGAAGCTTTAGTAGATATTCAAGAAGAAGAAGATGTGAATAATTTAGTAGATGTTGGTCTTAGAGATAATTCTACCGATTATACATTTACATATCCAGGAAGTGGGTCTGGGGTGGGTGGAATGCCAGACGGGGCTGCGGGTATTGTTCAGTTGCCCTATACGGGACCTGGGCAGGTGTAATGGTAATACTGCGATATAAGGTTAGTAACTAATGTATAGAAAAGCTTACTCTATTCAAATGCATTTTGGAGTTCCGGAATCTGAAAAGAGGATTGCGGAAAAGGCAGAGGAATATTTTAATCAATTGGTTACGAATATACAAGATACGAAAGATTATCTTGATTTAATTTATATTCCATTCCAGAAGCATCAGAATATTGATATGGAGATGGTGACGGACTATCGAAAGACTTTCCGGGAATATCGGGACCAAGTTAAATTAAAGTTCCGAAAGATTGCTAAATTATCTTATAAGTGTGTGGCTCTAATGAATGAATTCAGCACAGATACTTCCACAGAAGAGATTATGGAATCTTTCATGGGGACTATCCGAGAGCTAGAGAAATATGCTGATACCTTTGTGTCAATATTCTCGAATCTTAATAGTTCAGAGTTCCGAAATCATTTGGTTTCGACGATTGACTCGATCAAAAAGCAGATGAACCAAATCGAGCAGTTAATTAAGGATCGTATTTTGGAACATATAGATAGTAATATTTTGGCAAAGAATTGGGCGAAGAATATCTCAAATCGCTTTGAAGGTAGCGAACCGATTGAAGAACGAGTTCCGTTAGTTGTTCAACTCTTCAAGGAAAGACAGAAAGCTTTGCAAGAGAGCTAATTTGGAGATGATATGTTAGTAAAAACTGGTGATGCAGAAATTATTGGCGTTGTTGACCCTTATGAAATTGAGGATGATGATCAACGTAAGTTAGCTTTAGCTACAGCTTTAGATAAGGCCAAGGATAAGATTTCTGCAAGAGAAACTCAAGTTGATAAGATGGAGAGCTAATGCTGATTAAACTAGGAGAATCGGTTTTCATTAGGCCGGAAGATATCAAACCAGTTGAGAAATTGGCCAATGATATGGACTTGGATATCGAAAACCGCATGTACAAATTCGCTCAGGAGCTGAAAGTTATTGCTCCCAAAGCTAAGGACTTTCTATACTTTACTTGTGTAATGATGCACGCAGCTGAGGCTGCATGCATCAATGATGACGGAAGCCACAAGAAGACATCACATGGGCAAGATGTTTCCGCTACTTGGGAAACTACCAAGGAAGGCGGGGTGAAATGGGTTTGTAATGATAAGACCCTCATGCCTTATCGGAATAATAACCGAGATATCTTTCCAGAAGCAGAGTTGAAGGTAGTTTATAAAAATTGGGTAGGTCGTCCATTATGCCTTGATCATCAATCGCAATCGGTTGACAAGATTCGAGGCGTTATTGTTGACACCGTATATGATGACCGTAGAAAGAGAGTAATTGCTCTTTGTGCTCTTGATGCAAAAAATTATAGCGATTTGGCCGATAAGGTCAAAACAGGTGTTGCGAATAATGTTTCGATGGGTACAGCCGTAGGACGTGCTGTATGTTCCGACTGCCATAGAGTCGCCAGAACTGAAAAAGAGTTCTGCCAACACATGAAGAATAAGAGCTGCTACGGCGAAGTAAACCTAGATCTGTCTCCGATTGAACTGTCGTTAGTTGTTTCCGGAGCAGACCCAAAAGCCAAGGTTAAGCATATTATCGCCAGTGATATAGCTAAGGCTGCTGGATTGCTTTCAGATTATTTGGAAGTAAAGAAAGGGTTGTCTAGGCAAGATTTGACATCTATTCAGAAAGACCTTCAAAGCTTGATGGGTAAGATAGAATCTATGGCTCATGACTTTGATGAAAAAGATGATGAGAGCGATGCGGTTGGTCCGACTCGCTCAAGATGGTCGATGGAAGAATCCACTGTAGAACCATCGACTCAAATAAATCCGCCTGAGGCTTTCCCAACTTACGCCTCAGACTTACAAAAAGCAATTTTGGGAGCGCAGACTAAACTGGCTAGCCTACAGGAGAATTTACTTAGGTTATCTAATAGTAACGAGGAACCAACCATGACAACAAAGAAGAACGCATATTTTCAGGGTACCGAAGAGCCAACTCCTGGACAGAAACAATACCAGGTAGACCCGCTCAATGAAAAAGCTCGTTTGATGGACAAGAATCTACACGGGCCTGCTCCATTCCCAAATACAGGGGATGAAGAGGGTATGTTCCCAGGTGACGAGAAGGTGAAGAAGGAACTTCAGCGTTTAGCTGATGAACACGAGCGTGCAATGTTCCGAGAAGCAGCTCTCAAGAAGGCCAAGGAACAATTGATGAGCCAGGGTTACTACCAAGGCACAGAAGAGCCAAAGCCAGGCAAGCAACAGTATCCTATCGATCCTCTCGAAGGAAAGGTTCGTACTGAGCACAAGAACATGGTTGGCAAGAAGCCATTTCCAGAGGTTGGTAAGGTTGACGGTCTTTACGGAGACGATCTTCCAGAGAAAGAGAAACTGCTTCGTGCATCTTTGAAGGCTCGCTTCGATAAAGTTGCTCTTCCAGATGGCCGCGTCAACAAGTCAGCTTCGAGCTGGATTGTGTTCGCAAATGACAAACCAATTCTTCGAGCCTCAGTTGAGCAAATTACTAAGGGCAATTCCGATTCGCTTTATGACGCAGTTGCTACTGAGCGTTTTGGTAAGTCACTTCTTAGCCGTATCCAAAGTGACGGTTTCGAAGCTACAGCCTCAGCTCTATTGAAGAGCGCTCAAGCTGCCCCTCCTCCACCAGCTCCGGTTCCAGAAGCCGCTCCAGCTGGGGATCTTCCTCCTCTTGAGGCACCAAAAGATGTTGGTGCTGAAGGTGGGGATCCAGCGGAAATCGTTAGCGATCTGCAATCTTTACAGGATGAGATGGGAGAGAAACTTAGTGATCTCCGTGACAAAGTCAGTGGACCAGTTGCCGAAGATGCCGAATCAATGCCAGATGTTGCTCCAGCTGGTGACGATACGTTTGCCGAGGGACCAAAGACGGCATCCGAGCTGCAGTCGATGCGTAAGCGCGTGAATGGAATGCTGCAAGAGGGAATTGATGAAACCATCACTTCTTTGGCAAAGCATATGCGTGAGATCGATACGGCAAAGCGCGTGTACAAAGAGGCTTATGCTTCTATGTCCGGGGAGCAGCGTGATTATCTGAATGAGCTAACCATTTCGGCCGTCAAAGACGCAAGAGCTATGCTTGGTGAGACTGGCAAGTTGATGGAAGCTGTTGTTAAATACGCTTACGGAACTGCTGAGCTTGAGAAACGCGCACAAGCCGAAGAGGTTGCTCAGGCTGAGGATGCCCAAGCTGCCGAAGACAAGAAGATCTTGGATGAGATTTGCTCAGCTGATGATGAAGACCCGAAAGATTGTGATGCTGCGAAGGGTGTTGAGGAGAAAGAAGATACGGCAGGAGCATTTGACGCATTCTTAAGCAACATTGGGCGAAAGGACAATGAGGGCGATGAGGCTGATGCAGCTACAGGCGCTTTGTTATATAAGGATCAGGCTACCGGAAAGGAGATTCCAGTAACACCAGGGACAACAATAGCAGGAGACAAATTGGAACTAACAACTAAGGAAGGGCGTGCCCAGGCACGTGTTAAACTTGCCGAGAAGGGCTTGCTTGGGTTTAATGAACTGTCTAACGACGCACACCCAGGTGGTAGTGTTAGCGCGGTTGATGCCGGTAATTTGGATGTAACTCCAAAGGTTGACGGTGCCGCATTCCATGTCGTCAAGGATATTCAGGAAGCAATGCTTGAGTTGGCAAATATGCCACCTCGTGTAAAGAAGCAAGCTGATATGATTCAGGCGCTAGTTTCCGAAGGTAAGATGAAGGCTGAAGATGTTGACAAGCTGGTTTCTCATGGTGTTGATGCTGATGCAGTCAAATACTGGAAGGAACTGTTTGGTGCTGGCGATGCAGATAGCAAGGATTTCGCCTCCAAACTGACGCAGGAACATGCCAATGCTAAGAAGGCAGAGGAAGTGGAGTCGTACAAAGGCCGCATCAAGAGATCATATGAACTTGCTAACCAAATGGTTTCTAAGGGAATGATTAATGAGGCTCAGGTTGATTCACAGGTCAATGACATTATGAAATGGAATGACGCAGGATTTGAGAGCTTCAAGAATATCTTGGCACGTCAGTCAGTGATGACACGACAGGCTTCGATTCCTATGGTTGGTCTTCTTAATTCGGGCGAAGTAATTCTCCCAATGGCCAAGACGGCGTCGCAGGGTGAGACGGACATCAAGGGATTCTTTGATAACTACTTTGAGTCAAAGGGCTTGAAGTTCTAATTTCTGGGCCGGGCGGGGTTCTTCAAACCCCGCCCATCCATATGAGGTAAACATGTCTAAATTTGATATTGCTACAGAGATGAATGGTATTATTGCCAGCCCAGTATATCAGAATATTTTTGCAAAGCCACAGTTAACAAAGACTGCCGCTGCAAAGGATGCTGATAAAGCTAAGGCTGAAAAAGAGAAGGCTAAGGCCAAGGCTGATAAAGAAAAGGAAGCTGAGAAGGCTGCCAAGGAAAAAGCCAAAGAAAAAGCCGATAAAGAGAAGGCCAAGGAGAAGGCTGAGAAAGAGAAAGCTAAGGCCAAAGCTACAAAGAAGAAAGCTATGACAAAGTATGAATCTTGCATTTATAGTTTGTGCAAGGCGTCCGAGATTTTGGATGAGGCAGGACTTGGTAAGGCATCTTCATACGCACTCTTAGCACTTGATGATCTTATAAAGACCGCTGCCAAGAAGAAAGAGGAGAAAGAGAAGGGTAAGGGAAAAGACAAGAAGAATGAAGAGGAAGATAAGAAAGCCGCTGAAAAGAAAAAGGAAGACGCCAAGAAGAAAGAAGATAAGGGCGATGCTAAGGGGCTTCCACCATGGTTGAATAAGGGTAAAAAAGACGGAAAGAAAGACGAGAAGAGCAATAAGGATGAGAAAAAGAAGGTAAAGAAAGCTTCCGATGAAATTGATTGTGACACCGGAATGGCCGAAGATGATGCCGACAACAAGGATTTCGAAGAATTGATGGCCGAACTTGATGAGCCGAGTGAAGAAGGTGGTGACTGGGATGTCCTAAACAAGAAACCTGAAGAACTTGAAGATATCGATGTGGACGACCCAGAACTTGAGGCTTTGGTTGAAGGTATTGAAGGAGCCGATGTTCCAGAAGAGGGATTGGATTCTTTTCATATGAATACTGCGAGCAAGAAGACGTCTTTACAGAAGTTAGCAGAGGAGCTTTCTAAAAGTTTTTTAACATAAAGGCAGCCGGAGAAAAAGATCCAAAAGCTAAGATTAGAAACAGACCGGCTGCTGTATTTGATGACAAACACCCAAAAGTAAAGGATGATAAAGATCACTTTCCAATTGATACTATTGGCCGCGCTCGAAATGCACTAGCAAGATCTCATCAATTTTCGGCAGCTCCATCATGGTGGAGTGGCTCGTTGAAAGAACTACAAAATGCTGTTAAGAGAGCCGTTCATGGTAAGTATCCAAGCATTGAGATTTCTGATAAGAAAAAGAAGAAGGCGAACATGGTAGTTCTTCTAGAGTCATTAGGAATTGAAACCTGTAAATAAAGATAACATGAAAAATTTCACCGCAAACATAGAACATGATATGGCCTTTCTGCTCAGTGGAGATCTTAAGAAATCTCTGGGGGCAGACGAGGCTATATCATCTCTTTCTAAAGCTCGTAACTTGCTTCAAAATGCAGGTTTGGAACTTCAATGCGCTGCCGTAGATGCAATTATCAAAAGAGCACAAACTATTGATGAGAGCGATATCGAGGTAACTATATGATTTTCAAACAAGGTTCTTGTGAGCAGGAATTATTTGACGGCATGCAAGAAGCCCAACAAGACTCTCTTATCGAAGAATCTCAACAGCACGATCAGTTAGTTTACGCAGCATTAGAAGCATTAAATAATGCCGCAGAGTGCTTTGAGAGAGTTGGTAGAACCGCTCGTGCAGAAGAAGTAACTGCCGTGATGGTATCGTTAGCAGACACCAAAAAGGACAAGTCTAAGAAAGACAACTCCAAGGGTGAGGCTGCAAAAGTTTTCAAATATTTCGGATTTAAGCCAAAGGATTTAGGGCTTGCCGATGACGACTAATTAGACATCTATATTGGAGGACATGATGACACGTAAAGAACAGATAGCAAAAAAGGCTGCACGAGAAGCGGCTATCGCTACATATAAGGCAATCCTTAATCCACCAGTTTGGAAAGTTGCGGGCACCAGCTTCACGACTTCACCAACGTGGCAAGATATCGCAAAGGCCGCAGCAGCAGCTTCTTATGGAGCTATTTTGAAGATGGCCCAGGATGTTCCTGAAGTTCCTGATATGGGTAAGCCTATAGAACCATGGGGTAAGGTACCAGATCCATCGAAAGATCCTATCTTTGGAAAGGATATTGGAAATGTTCTAATGCAGGCACAACCTGTTGATTGGGGAAATATCGCTAACACTCTACAGCAGAAGGCCAGACCTTTGTATGATTGGATTGTTAGTGGAGCGCAAGGTGCATTGTCTGAGCCGGCCAAGGTTGCTGCACAGGAATTTGCTAACTGGGTAAAAACTCCAGCTCAAGGAAAAATGAATTGGGCCAAGGCAGAGCGCTGGCCAGAAATTGTTGATGCTATTGCTAGTAATTCAGGAAATCCACAACTGAAAGCTTATTTGCTTGCTCTGTAAAAATCACTAAAAAATTGGATGTACAAAGCCTCGGTAACTCCGAGGCTTTGTTATATATACTGGTATACAGTTAGGAAGGAGATAGATGACTTTAAAGATTGTTCAAATAGGAAATTCAATTCCAGTATCATATCCAGTAGATCCAACGGCAGAATTCGAACCTGGTATGATTGCCCAGTTGTACTTGCGTGGAAATAATCTTGTTTGTGGTGTTAGCGATGGAAGAGCACCATTTGGTATTATCGACGATTTCAAGACACGAGCTTTTACCGCCCCTTCAGTTGATGAAGAGATTATTGTACCTATTACATCTGCGATTGAGCAACATGGCCAATTGGTAACTCCAGTTGATGTAAAATGGGAACTAAACAACCCCAACATCATTCCATCTAGTTTCATTACATCCCCGGTTGATGTCGCACTGATTCCACGTAATGGAGTGATCGTATTCCCGGCCGGAACAGCACTCAATTTCGACTTTGATGGTGATGGCATTCCAGATGCTATTCGAACTGTCGTTAGTTACACATATCAAATTCCAAATGTTTCTGGTGACGACTCTACGTTAGGAAGCGGTCATATTACGGTGTGGTTTCAGCGCGGAATCTTCCAATGCGATATGTATGAGACAAATCAGCGTTATCCATTGAATTCGATATTATTTGTGTCTGAAAATGGAAAATTAACCACATCTCAGCCAAATGAAGATTATCCCGGAGTAGCGATGGTGACAGGCCCCCCGACTGCTGCCTTTGGCACTTTAGAATTCGTTTGGCTTTAAAATAGAGTGTTTATGGACAAGAAATGCTGTAAATGCAAGGAGGTTAAGACTCTAAGCGAATTTTACAAAAATAAAGTATGCCATAATCAGTATCATACGGAACATAGAAGCGTTATTTTGACCAAACAAAAACAGCACTACCAAACCCTAAAGAAGAGAGCAAAGCCAAAGCTTGATGGAAAAATTTGCAGCAATTGCAATCAATACAAAACAATTGATCAGTATCATAAAACCAACTATTCAAATCTTGGAGTTTATGAAAATCGTGGCGAGAAAACCCCGTCCGGATCACATAAGATATATTATTCAAAACGGAGACTTGATCCTGTTCACAGATTGAGCATGAATGTGTCGGCTTACATAAGAAGATCTATTCTGGCAAATAAGCCATTTCATGTTAGTAAAAGCCTTGAGAAAGAAATATTCAAACGATTACCGTATACCGCAGCGGAATTGAAAGCTCACATCGAATCTTTGTGGGAGACATGGATGAATTGGGATAATTATGGCGTTTATGATAAAAGTAAACTTACCTGGCAGATAGATCATGTAATCCCTAAAAGCAAACTTACATTTGACTCACTTGATTGCGAGAACTTTCAGAAGCTATGGACGCTTGACAATTTGCGCCCACTCGAAACGATTGCCAATATCAAAAAGGGCAATAAGCCGGTATCCCTGGTAGATGAGGCTCAAAGAAGAGCGTCAGGGGTTTAGCAATGTTCAAACTGGTTGAGTCTTTATCCACGGCTCCTGTGCGGTTCCCTATCAAGCCAGGTGTGAGCCTTGCTCCAGGCCACGTTGTTAGTATCGTGGATTATGAAGGCGATTTGGTAGTTGATTTATGTGATGGAAATGCGCCATTTGGGCTGTTGGGAAATCGTTGTTTTGGTGGTGGTTTTTTGGACTTTGGTAGAAAAGCGAATGTATATCCACAGCGAATGGTAGTGGATTTAAATAGATTCGATAGGGACCACGAGATCCAAATAGGAAGCCCTCTCTACTGCAATACGAAGGGGCTTTTAAGCAGCCAGCAGCCGTCTGAACATGCTTTTGTATTAGCCAATGTCATAACCCCTGCAAGTGAAGAAAAGAGTCACATGCAGATTTTATGGCTTTGAAGAAAACTATCACTACTTAAGCATACCAATAGGTTTTGACCACAGCCATATTTAAAGGTGTTTTACATGAACGATGAGGTTTGGAAGGATTTTTTCGACGATACCCAGACTAGACGAGTGATGAATAGCTCGGAGGTGTGGAGAAACTATTCTCAAGCTGAGCTTGAACGCGAACAGCTTCAGAAGGCGAATGCTGTTACTGCTGCTCTCGATCATGAGAACCAGGTATTGGCCGAGATTGAAGCTTTCCGTCAGAAGGTTGCCGGCGACCCAGCGTTGAAGGCATATCTAAAGAAGGCTGCTGGTACATTGAAACAACACCCAGAACTAAAAGAGAAAGTAGATCCAAACTTCCTAAACGGCTTAGAGCTACTTGACCTTGAGGACTAATATGACGCTTTCAAAATATACAGATAATCTCTATCACTCTGAAGTGTACCGCGAACTTGAGCGTCAGGCTGTGAAGAAAGGATTCTTCAAACCAACAGATACTGAATTGGTCAAGCTTGCTGCACAAGAAGTTGAACTCACACAACAGATCAATCAATCAATAGACACATCTCCTTCCGACGATCTTATACAAGATGTTGCTCGTCTTGCTTATGCGATGAGGCGTAAGGGTTTTGTTACTCAGGCGGAAGACCTGGAGCAGAAGTTGGTAATATACAAAACTGCAGAAAACGCCCTTTATGACGTTACTGCTGAGACGAATGCTGATTTGATTGGCTTTGCTCACCGCGATGGTGATGTGAATCTCATTGAAGGTTCTGGTGATCTTGGTGCGTTTGAAACGATGCAAAGTATGGCGGACAAGATTTTGGCAGTTACGCGCAAGCAGCCCACCGGCAAGCAGCCAATGAATCGCATAGCCGCACTAGCTGCGATGATTACAAAGAATGCTCAGGAAGGGGATGAAGTTACTTCAGTTCCAGCAGAGTTTGCCCAACAGAGTAGTGATCCTATCAATGTACAAGTTGGAAGGGCATTTACTAGGATTCTAGGTGGCATAGCAAAAAAACCTGTAAGCGCTGATAGTTTCAGGCTTGATGACGCTGTGATTGCACGAAATCCTGAATCTTTTGTTGCACTGGCTGGATTGTCTGGTCAAAAATCAGACATTGCCAGTGTCAATATGTGGTTTAAAGTAAAGACCGTTGCAAATCAAAATGGATTACTATCATTTGCTCAACATAACATTCCATATGTTGATGATAATAAGGTCTACGAGGCTCTGACACACGGTTGGACTGGAAGGAATATGGCCGCTGTCAATGCACTTGCTAATGCGCTTGCCATCAATTTCCAAGGCACATACATGAGCCCAAGCAATCAGTCTCAATATATCTTCGCAGGAGGTATGGAAGTTGGATTGAATGAAGCTAACGCCAGAGCGGCGGCCAAGGCATTAGCCGATAAGGCCAGGGCTGTATATACCGCTGCATTTGGGGCCGGTAATGAGAGTATTAATGCGTCTCAAAAATACGTTAGTGATTTTGTAAATAAGATCTACACCGATTCTGATAGTGTAAATCCAAACAAAGATTTTCAGACACTATCCTTCAATGAATCAATGCTATTACTTAATAACTGCGTAGCAATACTAAAGAAGGTACAAAGAGATCTTGAAACTCAACCACGCTTTGATTTCTTATCAAGACTATTCTCTCAACCTATTGCAAAGCTAATAGAATACGTTATTGGTAACTATAATGAAGCTTCTGGTCAATACTCTAAAATTTCTCAAAGCTCTCAATTATCACAGTACGCTGGTAACCCAGATGTTTTGACTCCTGTTGTCAAGTATTTTGTAGATACTCATGAAGAAGCTAAGCAAAAGTTCGTATCCAATTTACAAGAATTCTTGAAGGGTAAGTTGAAGGCTCCTTGGGGAATGGTAGCGGCTGAACTTAAGAAGAAGTTCGGATTGGATGTGCCAGATCAAATTGCTCTTGAGAAAGAGATGCAGAAGCTTGTGAATAGCATTACTTCACCCGCAGAGAAAAAGGTATAAAATGGCAACTGATTTAGTATCACTTGTAAATAGTGTTGGAAATACTGGAAAGGCTCACGCTACTATTGGTGGTGGTGGTGATGCAGTAGCAAAGGGCGGTGCGAAAACGGAAGCTGATGATTCGGTTCGCATGATGCAGAAGCTCATGATGGATCTTGGAAGTCAGCTGAGTCAGACTGATGTTGCGCAAGGAATTGTTGATAGGATTAATAGTGAAAATCCAGAGGCTCTCAAATCAATCCAAAATCCAACAAAATATATTGTTGGTATGGGTAAGAAATTCTCAGCAACGGCTGCTGCTGGTTTAGGAAAGTCTCCAGTAGATGGCGTATGGGGCAAGAATACTAAAGGGGCACTGTCTATTATAAATAGTTTTGCTCAAACTATTGGTATTAATGATGTTATCATTTCAGAGGGCAATGGTGATGCTCCTTACAAAGAAATGAAAGCTGAAGATCTACAAGCGGTAGCACAACAGAATATAGATAATCTCTCAAGGTTATTTGGACATATTGGGTTAAGAACCACTGTTGCAGAAGCTGGTGGTACAAATCGGTTGATAGTCGATTCTATTGATACAACTCTGCCAGAAGATGGAGTTAATAATCCATTTGCGCATTGGGGAAATCATCCGGTAATGGTAAGTGACCTAATCAATCTCACGGCATTTTTTGAATTTACACGAGTGTTGAGCCCAACAGGCGGTGGGGCGTTTCATTGTAAACAACTCAACGAAATGTCAGACGATAAAACAGAGCCTACTGCAACTGAGCTTGAAAATCCGTGGGATAAAGGTGCTCCTAAAACAACTCCAGCCACAGCATCTTCGCTTGATGATTATATGCAGAAGTTGGCTCGTGAGGTGCTTGATAGATCGATTTATAGGTTGGGCCAGGATACCACACAGCCTATCGCAGCAACTGTTCCGGCAACTCGTCCAGCTGGAGATGATCCTCATTGTGTAAGTACTTTAGAGGCAATTATTGAATGGTTCAAAGATAGGTCTAAGCAGATGTTTGATCCTATCTACGAAGCATATCGTGGGAAGTCATTACCAAGTCCTAGGCCTGATCGTAAGGGTAAGGTTGGAACTTTGCTTGATGCTCAATTGGCAGATTATTACGTCAGGCAGATGGGTAAGATTTCTGATGAATGGAAAGACGCAAAAGATGCCATTATTGATCTGTTGAAAAAGGCTAAAGGCAACTCTCCAATCGTAACATCTCGTGTTCTTCGAGAAGCTTTGGGTGGTGCAGGTGCAGGAGCAGGAGTAGGAGCAGAATCTACCCGTGGTAAGGCTCATGGAGCAGAGGGTGAATACGAAGATAGTGAAGGTCGTACCGTTCATAGGCGTCCGAATGCACCACCACTTGCAGAGTTTATGTCGTTGCAGAATTTCACACGCTATAATTCGCCTTCTTTAGAAAAAGTTAGGGAACTTACCGATGGTGGCGTACTTCCGGAATTAGAATTTGATAAATGGAGTAGTTCTTGGGCAACGTTAGCTCAAGAAGTTGCTGGCAAAGATGACGCTGAGAAATATAAGAAATTTGGTCCTTGGGCAGAAGCTATCAAAAATACTCTAAATGAGGTTTATCGTGCTTGGAAAGCTCGCAGGCACAATACTGAAGAGCTTCGCGATCAATATGATTTGTTGAATGAATGGATTGGGAGAATTAACTCTACTCTTGGTGTGTATAATTCTACATTCCGCGAAGCAATACACAGAGCTGAGACACTCAGAGCTGGCGGAGGAAGATAATGTCAGGTGAAGTTCAGTATGTATCAGATACAATTCTGCTTGAAGAAACGTTTCAGGTACTTGCTGAATTTAATCAACCAGGCATGGAAAAGTACGCCTTTGATTTGGCTTCAATTCTTCCTAGCATTGGTAATTGGGTTTCATCTCACACCGGAGAACAGTTTCATAGTGAACCGAGTAGTATTCTAAGAACTGTCACTGATTTAGTGGTTCCTGGCATTGCGTTTGGAATTCATCCATTGCTAGGCGCTTTGGTTTCTGCAGCAGAATATTTTGGATATGACCTAGCATCAATTTATGACAAGATCAAAAGCGCCATTTTACCGGACATCAAAGAAGGAAATCCGGTAAGCCCTGAGAAGATTAATAGCGTGGCTCAATCAGCTATTCCAGACGTTTCAGAAGTTCCACCAGAGCCTCCAGAAGAGGAGGGACAGGCTGATGACCTTCTGTATCCTTTACGGGCTATGAGAGACAGAGGGGAGCTTACAAAAGAAGCAATTGGCAATACAGGATATATTGCCCGCAATCGAGCTGAAGGTGGTTGGTTGAATCCACTCAAAGGTCTTCTTAATTTGTTCTCGGCTCGACGTAGAGGAAATATCATCGTTGGTCTTTTGGTGTGGTTTTTGAAGACGGTGTTATTATCCGCTGGTCTTTTAGCTGTAGCCGGAGTTGTATTACCAAAAAAGAATCCTATTACTGGACAAGAGCCGGCAGCCACACCAGGAGGATTACCAGTTCAAAGTGATGTGAATAAGCCAGCTCCCACAGGTGCAGGATCGTATGTTTACAAGACACAACCTGGGGATTTGTGGATTGAGGACTTGAATGGTCGGCAGCCTCAAGAAATGATTTTACAGTGGACATTACAGTCATATCCGAGTCTAAGCCAATATAGAAGCATAATATTGAATACTCCTTCTTTTTGGAATGCAGTTCGTAGAGCAACCGAGAAGTGGATACCAGGACAGGTTGATGTATCAATCCCAGATCCCTTCAAGAAAAGGGATGATGTGGTAAACCTGTTCATAGATGACGTTTTTAAAGTGATAAATGAAGGGAGAAAATAATGAACCAGGATATTTGGAATGAGTTTGAAAAGATCGCTGTAGTTCAAGGGCTAATTTCAGTAGCTGATGAGGACGAGCAACCAAAGTCCAAAGCTCGTGATTCTCTCTCGGATGATGCTGTTCGTTTGCTTTACAACATCGAACCAGAGCCAGAAAAGAAGAAGTCCATTATTGAATTTGCTCATCCGGAAACATCGGTAGTTGGACGCGCTTATGATGCGATGAACTCCATTGTTGAAAATGAACAACAGCATCAAGATATGATGGCTTACATTGCGCTCAAGATGCCTAATGGCCACTTGACACAGAGGCGTTACGTTGCTGCAAAGAAAGACCTTTTGGATTCTTTGATAAGATCGGCGTTCACTCTCGACCACCAAGAAGAAGATGGATTGATGACGTTAGCTGATTCGTGTGCGCAACGTTTAGGAGAGCGTCAAATTACAAAAGAAGCAATTGCTCCGGTAGCGGTTGGGGCAATTGCTGTTGCGTTGTTAGGTCTTGGTTACTATTTCTATAGTGGGGCTCCTCCAGCAGAGAACGTTTACCAGAATGCTCAGAAGGTTATCACTGCCGCTGAGGGTGTCGAAGATCATATCAATGTAAAAGCAATCAAGCAAGACATGGCTTATTTGATGAATCTAGCCAAGCAGGTAAATACTGTGAAGGGCCAGCTAGAGCCGATTCGATCTATTAAGGATTCGATTGATGCTGCCAAGCAACCATCCGAGGTGGCAAAGGCCGAAGCTGCTCATTCTGCAATTACAAATTTCCACACAGTATTGGGAAAATTCAAGGAACAAATTCCGATATGGGTAAAACAGATTCAAACGATGTCTTCAGATACTGATACGACAGAACGCGGTGAATGGATGGCAAAATTCCATGAATTTACCAGTGCAATTACAGATACTCCAGAAGAGAAATTGATCTTTGCACTTCAGGGTAAGTCGGACATGTTTGGATCGCTCAAGCAATTTGTTCCAGGAACTACTGGGGCATCAATGCGCGGAGGTTTGCTTGGAGCCATCAATCAAGAGTTAGCAAAAATCCAAGGGGTTGCAGAAACAATTCAGGAAAAAGCTCCACAGATTCATTCTGCAATTTCTCAAGAAGCAACCAAACCACCACAAGCCTCTTCACAAAAGCCAAGTTCAGATCTAATTGCAACCAATATTCCAAGGTCTCCAGCCGAAGATATCAATCAAGAACTCATTTCTCAGATAGGATAAGCATCCTATAAACAAACGCATGATTGTCATAGCTCCCAAATCTAAGGAATCGAAAGCAGATTGGAAGGGATTCCTGCAAAGCAAATCTCTATATCGCGAATCTAGTTCCGAGAGTTCGTTCCATAGTGCAATGAGAAAATTGGATGACTTTATTGCGGCCCGAGTTCCATCTGCAAAAGGAATGGTTTGGCGCAACGGAAAAATAAATCCGAACGCCACAATTACAGACGTTGATGCAGCACTCAAACTTTTCGCAAAGTTTGGGCAGGCTACTCTTGATGATTTAGGAGACCCCAGCGAGCCAGACAGATTGAGCGGAACTCCAGTGAACAACCTATTCATTTCTCAAGAGGACGCAAATTTGGATGAGTGGAGTCCGGGTGGTAATCAAAATCAGGGCCGGGAAGGAAGTACAACCCCAAGTAAAACTACCTCTTTTGGTAAGAAAATTGAACAAAAAGTCCCGGAAAAACAACCTAAAGCTCCAACTATTGATGAGCGCATGATGGCCCTGACGAATTTGATAGAAAATATAGAAAAATAATTTCTCATCTACTACTACATTTGTATTGATTTATGGTGTCTCGGTTTTATTGCCTAGTATGTTAGGCCAAGACCAAAAGATGTAAGTCATAAAGATGTAAGACGCATGGCGCACCAAAGAAGTGGTGCAAATAGGAAATAATATGGCATTAGAACTTGTACAGCCAGGAACACAACCTCTTGGTCAATTTGATGGTGCAGACGGCATCTACCTTACAGTAAAGGGTGGAGAAGTTGCAACGATTAAGGGCGTTACGGTTAATACCGATAGCTCCGCTTATGACACTAAGGTTGACGGTTATGTAAAGACAACCCGTCCAGTCGCAACGACTGCTCTTATTGCTGGAGATCGTCCACTTATGTTGGTTGACGATGGTATCTGGGGATACGGAACACTTTTCGGATCAGTTATTGGTGGAATCGCTGGACAGCAGGCTTACGGCCTCGGACAGCCTCCGGCAGTTCAACTAGGCCCGCACACGGCACTCGGCTCTGGCAAGCTCACTCTGTGGGACAAGCCAGGAACGTACGCTGTAACTTTGGATGCAGTTGATACCGCGGTTACCACTGGGCTGATGCCAACCAATGATTCTCTGCAAATTGGAGCAAAATTGTATGCAACATCCACTGGTCTTTTGACACCAAATTCAGCTGTTAGTTTTGACAGCGTTGCTGATGGATATTGCGTCATCGGCCGCTTCCTGAATTTCGAAGCTTATAAGGGCGGTTCTTTGGTAACTACGCCAGTCAGCCTCGTAACGGCTGCCTATGCTCCGGGCCCAGGTGCTCCTGCAAATGGTGGAATGGCTCGCGCGTTGATCTACTTCGCGCCTCCAATGGTGTAATCGCTGAATGAATAGGAATAGGAATTGGGATTGCTTTCGCGGTCCCAATTCCACGAGCTGTTGATGGATGTTGGCAGCTTAACAACCAATAATTTTAGGAGATACATATGTCTTTATTTGATACCCGTGGTGGTATGAATGCCTCGTCCGTCAAGGACGCATTGAATACGCTAGTGAAGTATGCAGCTATCCTCGAAGAAGGACAGCCATCGAATATGGCTCTTTCGGGCCAACCAAGTTTGAATGACGAGAAGCGTGATGAACTCATTGCACGCGCAATTATGACGCAGGAAGGCAAGCTTGCTCTTGCTCAGGCTATGGCGAATCCAATTCGTCGTAACTTGGACTACCAAGGAATTGCCCGTCGTCTGTTGGTCGTAGATCCGCTCCCACAGGGTGTTGATCCTAAGTATGAGCGCGATATTGATGTCGCCGCAACCGTTATTTCCAGCAATGGTACCGGTGGTGAGTCTCGTGTGTTTGGCGACCGTATTACGGTTCCTACATTCGAGCTGTACTCGAACCCAACCGTTCGTATTTCAGAGGTTCGTCGTCGTCGATTCAACGTTATCGATCGTGCAGTGCAAAAGGCTCGTCAAGAGCTGATGGCTCAGGAAGATGCAAACATCTTCGCCGCCATAGATGCAGCATCTTCGGTTGAGAACACACTTCAGGATATCACTGACAGCGGCTTAATGAAGCGCGACTTGGTTGAAATCAAGGTTCAGATTGATCGTTGGGACCTTGTGACCACGAAGTACTTCATGAACATCAACGAGTTTACGGATATCCTTAACTGGGCAGCTTCCGGAACCTCTGCTGGTGAGATTGATCCAGTTACGCAGCGTGAAATTCTCCAGACTGGTCTGTATGCTCACATCTGGGGTGCAGACATCATGGTTTCGAAGATCGTTCCACCAGGAACCGTCTACGGAGCTTCAGACCCAGAGTTCGTTGGTGTGCTTCCAATCCGTCAGGACATCGAAGTCATTCCAGCAGACGAGCCAAAACAGCTAAAACTAGGCTGGGTTGTGTCGGAAGAGATCGGTATCGGTATCGTGAATCCACGTGCTGTTGCAGCGTCTCGTAAGTCAACGCTAGTCGGATAAGCCTAAAATAAGCCATTGCATGTAGCGGTGTAGCCGGATATAAAGTGGCATAATTAGGATGATGAAAAGCTAGTTCAAAAGAAATGAATACAAAAACCTCGGTTTTACCGAGGTTTTTGTTTATGGGGTGCTGTGCAACGAATATTTTCGTATTTTAAAGATGTTTGTTTAGGTAATATATGAGCACAATTGACTATAGAGATCCTAGCCTTTTAGCTACATTATCCTCTAATGGATTAATGTCCTCCGAAGATAAAGGGAGATTGAACGGCCTTTATGAAGTGATTGATGGTTATG
>Ga0172380_10002463_pt1 | contig 28294 bp, 24 predicted proteins | sample Leawe162metaG_FD_119747 | JGI IMG/M metagenome (GOLD analysis project Ga0172380, IMG submission 119747) | Leachate microbial communities from a municipal landfill in Southern Ontario, Canada - Leachate well 162 metaG | ecosystem: Engineered > Solid waste > Landfill > Unclassified | place... | reverse complement strand
TGGTGGAGGCCATCCGCGACGCGACACTGGACGCGACCGCCGACGTGGGCATCACGCACGCGCTGGACCGCCTGGACGCCTGGGCCTCCAGCGTCACCGGGACGGGCAGCGCCGCCGCGAGCGCGGCCTGACCGGGACTCCGCACGCCGCCCGCGTCGTCCGCCCTCGCACTGGGCTCCGGAATTTGCCTCGCAGCCTAGCCTCGCACGATCGTGATCAGCGCCGTCAGCGTGACCATGGACAGCAACGTCGAGGTCACGACCACGCGCGTCACGAACGCGGGGACAGCGCGGAACTCGGTCGCCATGATCGTGGCGATCACGGCGGTGGGCATTGCTGACAGCACCGTCAGCGTGGCGCGCGACACGCCATCCAGGCCGAGCGCCGTGCAGACGAACCACGCGACCACGGGCGCGATCAACAGCCGGCCTGCGTTCACGCTGACGGTGTCCACCAGGCGGTCACGTCCGATGGCGTGCTGCAGCTGCAGTCCGAGGACGGCGAGCATGACCGGCACGGCGGCCGAGGAGAGCGACGTGATCGGGGCATCCAGCACGACGGGCAACGTCGTGCCCGTGGCGGTCACCAGCAGCCCGGCCGCGGCGGCGTAGAGCGAGGGGTAGCGGAACGGCGCACGCAGCGCCGCCCGGGGCGACCCGCCGGCCATGGAGGCGATCGCGATCCCCAGCGAGTTCGAGAGCGTGGCGCCGACCACGAAGTTCATCACCGCGATGTCCAGCCCGGCCTTCCCGAACGCGAGCTGGGCGACCGGCAGGCCCATGTTGCCGACGTTGGGCGTGGTCGCGCCGAGCGCGAACGCGGCCCGCATGGGCGCATCGTGGCCGGCGATCTTCGACCAGACGGTGGCGAAGACGTACATCACCGCGAAGGTGACCGCCATCACCACGACGATCCGGACGGAGGTGCCCGCCGACACCTGCGTGGTTGCCATGGAGTGGAAGACGAGGGCCGGGCTGAAGAGGTAGAAGACGAGCGAGGACACCGGCGCCACGGGGACGCCTCGCCATCGTCCCACCGCGCCGCCAGCAATGGCCACCAGCGCGACGGGGAGCACCACTTCCAGGAAGACCTTGAGCACGCTCGCATCACCTCTCGCCGCGCGCAGACGCCCGACCGAGTAGAACATCCCGTGCCGTGGAGGTCGAACGCCGCCCGCGGTCGACCGGGGCGGTGCGGCGGCGGAATGCGGGTGAACCCCGAGCGCCACCGGGGGCTCATGGCGGCGCCCGCGGCTATACTTCACCCCGGACCCGGGACGCGGAACCATGCCCCGGATTCACCGCGGGACTCACGCCGCGCGCACCCACGCGCGCGACCAGTGTTGCCGGAGTCGCCCATGAAACGTGTCATCACCGCCGGTCGCCGGCACCTCGCTGCGCGCAACCTCGCCGTGCTCGATCTCACGATCGCCACGCTGATCGCGGCGGGCATCGCCGGCAGTGCGCTGCTCGCCACGACCGCTCCGGCGGCGGCGGCGCAGCCCGACCAGGTCGATCACGGGCGGAAGGTGCCGGAGGTGCCCGTGGCGGCGCTGCTGCCCGCCGCCGGCGGGCTGGCGGGCGCCGGCTACTACCTCGTCGCGCGCTTCCGAACTCGACGGCGCGGCGACGGCGAAACCCCGCCCGATAGCCACCGCTAGCGCGCGCCCGGCGCGATCCGCGCGGATCGAGGTTTCCCGGTGAGCGCGAGCGGAATCGGCCTCGCCCCCGCCTCGCCCGGCGTCCTGCTGGGAGCGGCGCGCCATTGGCGCCTGGCGGCCTTCGTGCTGCTGGGATTCGGCCCGTTCCTGCCCTCGATCGTCGCCATGCGGCAGTTCCTGCTGGCCGACAACGCGCTGGGGTTCGTCCCGTTCGTCATCGTGATCGCCGCGATCGCGTTCTGGGTGCGCTCGTTCCCCGAGACGCAGCCGGGCAAGCGCGACGTGTTCGTGGATGCGTTTCTCGCCATCCCCCTCGGTGTCCTGGCGATCTACGTGCTGGCCTTCGTCCCGGACTACCTGTCGTGGTACTTCTGGCTCTTCCGCGTCGACCTGCTGGCGCTGCCGCTGTTCGTCGTGGCCATGGGCCTCGTCTGCCTCGGCTACCAGCGGGTGCTGCTCACGGCGCCCGCGTTCATCGTGCTGTTCCTGCTGTGGCCCTATCCGATCGTCCGCTTCCAGCAGTTCCTGGTCGATCCGTTCGTCAACCTCACCACATCGCTCACCGGCTCGGCCGTCCGGTTCCTCGCGCTGCCCTACGTGCAGGATCCCGCGGCGCCGGAGCGCTTCCTGTCCCAGCACCTGGCCGATGCGGACAACTTCGAGCTCATCATCTCGCAGGCATGCGCCGGGACCTCCACGTTCATCGCGTTCGCGCTCTTCGCCGTCGCCAGCATGGCGTTCACCCGAGGATCGCTGGGGACGCGCGTGCGCTGGCTGGCTCTGGGGCTGGGGCTCGCGGTGTGCCTGAACTTCGTGCGCATCATCGCGCTGCTGCTCGCCGCCGTGACCTTCTCCGAGCACGTCGCCATCGACATCGTGCACCCCACGCTCGGCCTGGTGCTGTTCGCGCTGCTCGTCGCCGGGATGCTCGCGCTCGTGCGGCCGATGGGCCTCGAGTTCAGTCGAGGCGCGCGTGGACCTGAGCCGGCGTGGGTGAGCGCCGGGAACGGCGGAGGACGCGGGCTGGTGGGGCTGGGCGCGATCGCGGTGGCGGGCGCCGTGGTCATCGGCACGCTGGACGCGGGGATGCAGCGCTACTCCTTCCTGCAGCTCGGGCAGGGCGCGCCAACGGTGAACCTCGCGACGCCGAAGGAACTTCTGGTGCCCGTGCCGGGGTGGGACCTGGAGTTCGTCGCCAACCTCAACTGGACGGACCTCTTCGGCCGGAACGCGCGCGGCGATGTCTTCTCGTACCAGGACGCCTCGGGCGGTCCCGGCATCGTGGTCCAGCACATCGTGACCGAGGACAAGGCCACGCTCGATCGCTACCCGGTGGAGCAGTGCGTGCTGTTCCACTACGAGCACATCGACAGCATCCGGCGCGTGGAGCTGCCGTGGGGAACCACCGGTTCGCTGGTGCGCTCCAACAACGGCAAGCTGTGGACCTCGGCCCTGTCGTGGCAGTTCCCCGTGCAGGTGGACGGCGTGCTCTGGCACGCGCGCGCCACGCTCTTCCTGGATACCGAGGAGCCGATGCGCGACCTGGCGGACGAGCCGGAGGTGCGCGCGTTCGCGGATGCGCTCCGCGTCTCGCTCGCGGCGCCGGCGCCGGGCGCGGACCTGGAGGCACGTCGCGCGCACGTGGACCTGCAGCGCACGGCCCTGGCGCCGTCGATGATCCGCCAGATGGTGGCGCCCGGCGGCCCGGCCGCGAGCGGCGGGGGCGGCTAGCGGGACGCGCGGCGCCGGCGCCACCGCTCGCGGAGGCGCGGCACGGCGACCCACGCCCCCAGCAGCAGCAGCGCGCCGCCGAAGACGGGCGCGAAGATCAGCAGGTTGCGCAGCCGCGCCCCGCTGGTGGCGAACCGCTTGTCCAGCTCCTGCTGCACGTCCTGGTCCGTGCGGCGCTCCAGCGTGAACGTGTTCACCTGCGTCGGCGATCGGAACAGCGCGACGTTCCCCGTCAGCCCGCGCTTCAGCAGGCCCTCCGTTGCCCACATCAGCGCCGAGTCGTCGGTCGCGCTGATGGCGAGAAGCTTCCTCGATGCCTGCGCCCATGGCACCGGGGCTTCCTGGATCGCGGCCACGCGCGCGGAGTCCAGGATCTCGGTCAGCGTCTCGTTCTTGTCGACGAGCGCGCGCGATCCCCCCGGGCGGAAGAGCAGCGGCAGCACCTTCGCCATCTCCTGGCCCAGAGGCGTCTCCGGGTCCAGGCCCACCGCGACCACGTGGCGATCGCCGATGGATTGCGGCGTGGCCCGCGCGGCCACCTGCACCTGCAGGTCACGCGTCGATCCTCGACGGCCGAGGCTCATCGCGGCGAGCATCCCGCCGCGCAGCGACACGCTGCGCCCCGGGTCGACGACGAACGTCGTGTCCTGCAGCCCGAACGCGCCGGAAAAGGGCACGGGGAGCGCCGCGAGCGTGGCGCGTTGCGTGGTGGCGGCGGCGCTCTCCACAGTGGACAGCGAGATCGCCGAGGTGTTGTGGTAGATCGCCCACAGCCGCTCCGGGGCCGCCGAGTAGCACGGCCCGAAGCCCGTCGGGTCCGTGGAGTAGAGCGTGGTCTTCACGCGCAGGACGTTGAGGCCCACCTGCACCAGCGCGCTGGGCAGCGCGATCTTGTAGGAGGCTCGTGACTGCTCCGTGTTCTTGAGCGGGATGGTGTTCACCAGCGAGTTGTTGAGCTCGACCACGGCGTTGGACCGCCGCCGGTCCAGCGAGTCGGGGGTGGACACCAGCAGATCCAGCGTCGCGTTCGCCGACGGGGCGAGCGCGGGGGCGTTGAAGGTGACATCGAAGATGTCGGTGGACCCGGCGCCGGCCGCCGTGTGGTCGGGGACGTTCAGCTGCTGGAACGTGAACGCGGTCGCGAACTGCCGCTGCGAGGCGGCGACCGCCACCGGCTCCACGAGGAACGCCTCGGGTCCGGAGAGCAGGCCGGATGGCTCGGGACTCGTCAGGGCGTCAACGCCGCGTAGCATGCCGGGCATGGACGCCCCGCTGATGAGGAGCGCGCGCAGGCCGGGGTTCCACGGCGACGCCGCCAGCAGCAGGTAGCCGTTGTCCTGCGCCAGCGGGCGGGCGTCCCGCGCCAGCGCCCCGCCCTGGGCCTTCACCGTGCCCGTCAGCAGCGGCTGCACGAGGGGCTGCCGGTCCGGAGTGCCGAGGACGATCAACTGGTGCGTCGCGAGGTCGCCGGTAGTGAGCGTGTCGGCGCGACGCACGTCGATGAGCGCGGTGTCGAACGTCACCCGCTGCGTGATGTCGGCGGCCAGCCGGTATGCCGCGGCCACCTCCTCGTTCGCCGGGTCGGAGGGGATGACGATCGCGACGGGGGCGATCACGGGGTAGCCGCCGCGGAAGAACGGATACGGGTACGTGCTCAGCGCGGACGCCTCGATCTCCGCCTTCGGCGGCGAGTCCGCGAAGTCGAGTTGCAGGAACGATTCCTGCAGCAGCGTCGCCCACAGCGCCGGGTGGGTGGGATCCTCGCAGTCTCCGCCCAGCGTCATCGCGTACTGCAGCGTCAGCCGGTTGAAGTCCTTGCGGATCAGGTCCTTCGGCACGGCAACCTCGTACCGCGAGCGCTCGATGTTGTTCGCGTTGAGCGGGATCGAACGCAGCGGCCGGCCGTTGACGATGACCGTCACTGTGGAGCGATCGGGGATCAGCAGGTTGGAGTGCGTGAAGAACAGCGTGAGCTGCGAGCGTTCGCCCAGCCGGAAGTCACCGGGCCCCGCAAAGAACACGTCCAGGCTCGGACGCGTGCCGGTGGCGCGCAGGTCCGTGAAGCCGAGGTCGATCAGGCGCGTGGTCCCGCTCAGGCGGTCCGGCGCAACATCCGTCGGCCCTGGCTGCGCACGCGCGGTGCTCGTCAGGATCAGCGACAGCGCAAGCACGAACCCGGCCGCGAGTCCCGGCAGCAGCAGTCGCGCACATGCGCGCGGAAGGTGCGGCAGCCCGGCACTGCTGTTGCGCTTCACCGCCAAACACTAACACAGGGGTTTGCTGCATTCAGGGTGAAGCGAGGGTAGAGAACCGGTGATCGAAGCGGCTCGGCACTGCCTCGCGCGGCACTACGCCAGCAGGTCCGGCCCCGCGACCGGCACGCGCGCGGCGCGAGCGAACTCCAGCGCCGACTGCGCCTCCGCGATCAGCCCGGAGGCGGTGACCTCGCTCGTGGGGAACGACGAGACGCCGGCGCGCACCGGCACGGGGATCACGTCCTCGGCGGCTTCGCACAGCTTCTCCGCGACGGCCTGCGCGGTGTCCATCCCGGTCTCCACCAGGAGCACCAGGAACTCCCCGCCGCCGAAGTGAATCAGCCGGTCGGACGCGCGCAGGCTCTCGGCATAGCGGTGCGCCAGCCGCACCATGAGCTCCTGCGCCCCCTCGGGGCCGCGCAGATCCTGCACCTGATCCCAGTTGTCCGCGCTCAGCAGCGCCAGCGAGAAGTCCGTGGCATAGCGCTGGCCGCGCTCGATCTCCTCCTCGATCATCCGGTAGCCGTGAGGACGGCGGTACGCGCCGGTGGCCGGATCGATGAGCTGGAGCTCCTCGATCACGCGCCCACGCGCGATCAGCTCCTCGTCCAGACCGCCGATGTGGCGTCGCACCTGGTCCGCCATGATCGCCGCGGCCACGATGCCCAGGGCGCCGACGCTGGCCGCGGGGAGATACAGGAGCGCCCCGTTCGGCCCGGCGTTGGAGGCGCGCAGGGCCTGCACCGTCACGTATGCCAGCACAGCGACCACGGTCACCGGCACGTACGCCGCCTCGAACGGACGGAGGATCGCCAGCCCCGCGACGGCGATGAGCAGCACCAGCGCCATGATCGCGGTGTCGGTGCCGGGGTCGAAGATCGCGATCGCGCCGGCAACGGCTATCATCCAGCCCACGAGGAGGACCAGCCAGGCCGAGAGGGTCTGGGTCGCCGGGCCCATCCACGTCCCCCTAGCGGTTCGATTCCACGCGATACACCCGGTACTCCCCCGCCTCGAACGCGAGCGTCGCATACGCGGCACCCTGAGAATACAGCCGCGGATGCGCGCGTTCGATGAGGTCGTCCGCCGCGCCCTCCAGCGGACGGCGGACGAGGAGGTACGTGGCCTGCCCGTACGGGTCGAACGCAGCGGCCTCGCCTCCCGTGCTCAGCGGGGTGCGGAACAGCTCGTACCGGCCGCTCTCCATGATCACGGGAGCCGCGCGCTCCGCATCGGCGATCACGTCGGCCGCCCCGGCGTGCTCGTTCAGCCACACGGCGACGCGGCGCACGTCCTCGGGCGCCTCCGCCGGTCCTCCGGCGAGCGCGCGCTCCAGCAGCAGCGGTCCCGGAGGATCGGTGCGCGGCAGCGCCGGGATCGCCGCGGCCGTGGCGAGCGAGGCGATCGCCAGCAGCAGGGTGATCGCGGCGAGGCGCACACGATGCCGCCGGTGCCGCGTCGTGAACACCGGGACCGCCTCGCCGCTGGTGATCGATCCCGCGTAGGCCAGTGCGACGAAGGCGGGAACCACCAGCGCGAACAGGTGAGGCGCGCGCGGTTGGCCGTGGCCCGCGAGCAGCGCGACGGTCTCCGGCAACGCGACGGACGCGAGCACCAGCGCCAGCCGCAGCGGCTCGCCACGACGGCGCGCGAGCGCGAGCACGCCCAGCGCGGCGATCGCGATCGCCGAGGGCATCCCGAACGCCAGCGTCCAGTGTCCGAACCACGCGGCGACCTCCGGCAGGTTGCCGCGCATGCCCTGCATGAGCCGCAGGATCTCCGGCTCGTCCCCGCGGAACGCGCTCAGGCGCGACGCCGCCTCGATGAACGCGAACGGGTCGCCGGTGGCGAACCAGCAGACAAGCGCCCACAACCCTGCCACGAACACCACCGGCGTGACGAACGCCGCGAGCGTGGCCTGCGCCGCGTCCGTGCCCTCCACCGGGCCGCCACGCGCGCGCGCCACGCGGTAGTACGCGATCGCCATCGCGGCGACCACCCAGAGCGAGTCGTAGTGCAGGAGGAACGCGAGCCCCATCCATGCCCCGGCGCTCACCACGGGGGCGGTCGCCTCCACGCGCAGCCAGCGCAGGAACTGGCCGAACGCGCCCAGCAGCACGACCGCGTAGAGCGCCTCGGGCAGCCCGATGGCGCCGCTGTACACCAGCAGCGGGTGCAGAGCGAACGCGGTGACGTACAGAACCGTGGTCGCGCGGCCCATGGACGCCCAGCGCGCCAGCCCGGCAGCCACGAGCACGGCGAGCCCCCCGAGGGCCGCCGTGGCCAGCGCCGCCGCCAGCCCGTGCACACGCAGTGCGGGGACCAGCGCCAGCGGCAGCGCCAGGAACGACAGCAGCGGCGGCCGATCCACGCCCAGCGCCAGCGCGGACGGCTGCGGCCCCGCCGCCAGCAGCGACAGGTGCACCGTGCGCGACACGGCCTCCGTGGACGGCAGGTGCAGGCCGCCGGCGACTAGCATCGACGCGACCAGGTAGATGCCTGAGACGGTGAGCGCCGCCGCGTGCCGCGCCCCCACGCGCAGGCCCTGCGTCCGCGCCTCGCGCGGGGCCTCTCGGCGGGCGAAGCGGGGCGCACGGAGCGCCACTAGGGCCGCTCGGCGCGCTCGGTGAGCCGCGCGAGGCCCTCGAGGCTGCTCTTGTCCGCGAGGCCGTGCACCGTCTTCTCCCAGTAGAACGGCCGGTAGAAGAGCTGGAGGAAGCCCTTCCACGCGGCGATGGACATCAGCACCCAGTACACCGGCGACAGCAGCGCCCACTTCACCAGCGGGTAGTACCGCCGCCGCAGGCACCCCGCAACGTTCATGTACGCGAACGCGAAGTTCCCCACGTACAGCGAGATGGCCCCGAGGTAGTAGACGGCCGGCGGGAAGAGCTCCTGGATCACCGCCCACTTCGTGGTGAACCACAGCGCGGTGACGCCCCACAGGATCGGGTTGAACAGGAAGCTGAAGACGGTCCCACCGATCACCAGCTGGAACGACAGGAACCCGCCGGTGCCCAGGCTCCGCCAGAGGTCGATCGGGTGCCGCATGTGGACCAGGTACGTCTGGATGTACCCCTTCACCCAGCGGGACCGCTGCCGGATCCAGTTGTCGACGACGGAGTTCGCCTCCTCGTACGTGGTGGAGTCCACCACGGCGGTGCTGCCCCCGATCTTGAAGATGCGCAGGCCCAGGTCGGCGTCCTCCGTGACGTTGAACGGGTCCCACGCGCCCGCGTCGATCAGCGCGCGCAGCTTGAAGTGGTTGGACGTGCCGCCGAGCGGGATCGGCGCGCCCGAGGCATCCAGGCCCGGCAGCAGCAGGTCGAACCAGAGCGCGTACTCGGCGGTGAACCACTGGGTCAGGACGTTCTGGTTGCGGTTGTAGTAGGAGAGCTTCGCCTGCACGCACACCACGTGATCCGGCGAGTTGTAGAACGCCACCAGCACGCGCTTGAGCTGGTCCGGGTCGGGGACGTCCTCGGCGTCGTAGATCACCGCGTACTCGCCGCGCGAGTGGAGGAGGCCGTAGTTGCACGCCTTCGGCTTCCCCTTCGGCTGCCCGTTGGGCACGATCGTGATGTCGAAGTACGGCGGCAGCCGCGAGGCGCGCGCGACAGCGATCGTCTCGGTGTCGTCCTCCTCCAGGAGGAGCTTCACGTCCAGCTTCTCCTTCGGGTAGTCCATCCGCTCCAGGCTCCGCGTGAGGATCGGGAGCACGGCCGATTCGTGGTACAGCGGGATGAGGATGGTGTAGACCGGCAGGTCGCGATCGTTGAGCGCCGCCATCTGCGCCTCGGTGACCTCCACCTCGAAGTCGTGCGAGAGCGAGCGGATGATCAGGTAGAACTTGTACATCGAGAAGCAGATGTAGAAGCCGGTGGCGAGCGTCAGGATCGCCGAGGCGGTCCCGATCGGCCAGCGGATGCCCAGCGCGATGAGTGCGACCAGCGTCCCAATCAGCACCACCTTCTGCGGCCGCGTGACGACCTTGTACGCGGAGTTCTCCGGCGAGGCCATGCGCAGGCCCGCTGCCGAGATCTCCAGGTAGTCCAGGTGGTACAGGCGCTCCAGGGCGTCGCGGATGTCCGTGCGCGTGGTGATCGTGAAGCGGACCGGGCGTCCCATGATGCGGCGCGCCTCCTCCATCGCCTCCTCGTTCGAAGGGTCGTGCATCGCCACGGTGACCGTGCCCCCGGCGTCGAGCGCGATCGGCAGCATCTGGCGCTCCCGCGCCAGGACCTCGGGCAGCAGCGCGGTCACCGCCGGGTCGAGGTCCACGCCGCGAATCGTGAAGAACGGCAGGCCGTACTGCTGCGCCAGGCGTTCGCCGATCTCCTCCTCGGAGACCGTCCGCAGCGAGAGCAGGGCCTCCGGGAGGGTGACATTCGTCTGCTCCACGCTCATCAACGCCTCGGTGAGCTGCTCCGTGGTGATCAGGCCCTGCTCCAGCAGGAGCTCCCCCACGGAGGCGGTGCCGTAGACGCGGCGTGCCGCCTCGCGGATCTCCGCGCGCCATGCCGGCCGCGGGATGAAGCGCTCGTGGAGCAACCGCTCCAGCCGCGCGATCACCGGCGAGGACAGCGGGTCCGCCATCGCGACCTGCAGGACGCCGCGCACGCGCGCAAACGGCAGCGCGCCGAGCTCATCGGACTGCTCGAGCGTCAGCATGCGGGCGATCTCGTGGTCGACCGGATCGTGGAGATCCCGGCGCAGGCCGGTGGCGGCGGCGTGCGACTCCGTCTCCAGCCGCTCGCCGCGGCGGAGGCTCACCGGCTCCGTGTGCAGGATCTCCGCGAACGCGGCACACGTCTCGGCGGGCGTCATCGCGCGCAGCTCCGCCACCGCCATGTCCATCGGCAGCGCGTCGCGGTCGTGGATACGGTGGAAGAGGTCCATCACCTGAACGCGGCGCAGTCCCTGCCGCAACTCCAGCACCCGTCCGAACGCTAGCTCCACGTCGCCGGGGGGCTCCCCTTCCAGCGCGGCCCACGCCTCCTCGGCCGCCGCGATCTCGGACGGCGCGGCGATCGCGCAACGCAGCGTGCCAGCACGCGGCGGCAGCATGCCGGCATCCGCCGGGGAAGCGACGGCGACCGTGACCACGTCGTCATCCCGCCACAGCGGCAGGCCGGCCGTGACGCCGGGATGCGCCTCCAGCACACCCGCGGCTGCCTCGTCGCGGTGCAGGACGAGGTGGCGCACACGCGGCAGCCCGGCGTCGAGCGCGATGGCGTCGGCGCGCTGGTACTCGTCGAGCATCTCCAGCATCGCGTCCACAACCTCGGGCGTCGGCCGGCCCACCGCGATGTCGCGCGCACGCACCTGGTCGAACGTGAGGAAGCTCGCCTCCAGGAGCAGGCGGACCGATCGCTCGGCGGCCCCCGGCGGCGTCGCCGCGGCCTCGACGGCAGCAAGCGCAGTTGCGAGCTCGCCCGCGCTGATCAGCGCGGGTCGCACCTCGCGCCCGAGCACGACCGCGAGCCCCAGGCGAAGCGCCTCGTCCCACGGATCGAGCATCGCCACGACGACGCGGCGGCCCTCCAGCCGCGCCGGGAGCGCGCCCAGGCCGCGGACCATTGGTGCCGGGAGCAGCGCGGCCGCGCGCGCCTCGACGTCGCCGGCGAGCAACTGATCGAGCCCGGAGCGCGCAGCCAGCGCGACGTCGATCTGATCGCGGGACAGCCCGGCGAGCCGCTGCAGCACCGAGCCGACCGGCTCGCGCGTGTGCGCCGCCACCCGCCGCGCGTCCGCGACCATGGTGGAGTTGACGAGCCCGGCGGCCAGCAGCGCGTGCGGGACGTCCACCGCAGCGCGCGCACGCGGAGGCGCCGGGTCCGGGCGGAGGGCGCGCAACTGCCCGGGTGCGACGAGCACGGGCTGCACGCGGAGCCCCAGCACATCCTCGATGCGCCGCACGGTGAACGTGGCCGGCGGCTCCAGGCACCCGAGGAAGAGGTCACCCCCCGCGATCCACAGCGGCGCGAGGTCCTCCGGGAACGCGAGCAGCAGTCCGATGAGCGCGCGCAGGCCCGGCGTGGGCGGCCGGGCCTCGATGTCCGCCCCCGGCAGGTGGAACGCAATCCCCAGCGCCTCGCGCCGCTCGGCCTCCGTGATCAGCTTCGCCTCCACCAGCGAGGCGCCAAGGTAGGGCTCGTCGACCGCGGCAAGCGCGTACGCCGTGGCGACCGGTGCGGTAACCAGCGCCATGGACATCAGCACATCGGCGAGCGCACTGCGGCGATCGACGGGCGCCGCCTCCTCGCCGAGGGCGCTCGCGATCGCGATCGCGATCTCGCCGCTCCCGCTGGGCCGCACCGTGACGCGCTGGCGGAGGCGCTGCTCCAGCTCGTGGAGTGCGACCGCAGCGGTCGTCCGGGACGTCGCAACCACCAGCTCGCCGTGCTCGCGCCACAGCGGGCAGATGCGGTGCGTGCGGCAGAACTCGATGCCGGCCAGCTCCACGAAGGCGCGGCCGATGCGCGCGCGGCTCACGGGGAGGTATCGATCGGCGAGGCCAGCAGCCGAGCGAGCGGGCGTCGTCATGCGCCGCCTACCGGCCGGTCAGCCACGCGCGGACGCGGCGCACCCACGAGAGCCCGCTGATGGTGCTGACGAGCGCGAGCGCCGCGAGGAAGAAGAGGAACGAGAAGGTGAAGTACCCGAGATAGGCGAACAGCAGCACAGCGAGCCAGAGCGCCGTGAAGAAGGTCACGCGCACGAGGATCCAGAACACCAGCGCCGCACGCACAATGCCGGTGATCCTGACCCGAGGAATGATGCCCGACGGTCCCCGTCGCTCATCGTTTGCCAGCATGGTCACCCTTCGAGCGTGATCTCGATCGTCTGGTCGTCCGGCTGGTTCATCGCCACGGGCGTGAAGTCCTTCAGCTCACGCAGGCGGCGCGTCAGGGGGATGATCCCCTCGTAGTCCACCTTCAGCTGCAGCGCACCGCGGTAGAACCGCCCGACCTTCAGGTTGATCACCCCCTCCAGCGTCGCGAGCTGATCCTGGAACTCGTTCACCTTCTCGAACGACCGGAACGGGTAGACGACGAGCATCAGGTGCTCCCGCAGCGGCGCGGCGCCGCCGGGACGTGCGTCCGCCCGCACCACTTCGCGCCGGGGCGCCTCCTCGGACACGCGGACCGCGGGCGGGGAGGGCTCCCGCGACCATTCCGGAACCGGCAGCGGGAGCAGCTCGTCGGGCGGCGGCGGGGCCGCTGGTGGCACCCGGTCGAAGCTCGCGAGCGCGGGCCCGGTCGGCAGTGACTCGGTCGCCAGTGACTCGCGCGGCGGCAGCTCTGGGACGGCCGGCCCGGGTCCGTCCGGCACGGGTACGGACGGCGCGGGTGCGACCGGCACGGCTGCGGAGGGCGGCGCGATGTCGCGCACCGCGGGCTCGAGGCGCGGCTCGGGCGGTGACCCCGGCGGAGGCGCGGGCGTCTCCGAGGGTGGGAGCGGCGCCGAGAGCTCGATGCGCGTCGCTTCGGGCACCGGGGCAGCGGGACGCTCCTGCAGCGGCGGCGGCGCGGCGGCGCCATCGAACCGGCCACGGCCGAAGATGCGCAGGCGGACGCGGTGGCGCAGTTCGCCCTCGCCCGGCGCCTGAGCACGACGCTCCAGCCGCGCCAGCGCCTCGGAGCGCTGGGGAGTGAGCGGCATCGCGACGGACAGCCGCTGGACGTTGACCTCCAGGATGTCCGCGTACGCCTCGTCGGTTTCGGGGACCACCGAGAAGCCCTCGACGGACCGGCAGGCGGCGAGGAGCACGTCGCGGCTGGCGGCGACGACGTTGAACACGCCGATCGCGCCCTCCGCACGGACCAGCGACATCTCCACGATCCCGGGCTTCGCCTCCAGCTCGGCGGCGAACGCCAGCAACTCCGCCTGATCGGCGGAGCCGCTCACCGCAAGCGTGTAGGCGTGGTCCGTGGGCACCGGGCCAGGGTCCTCCTCGCGGGCGGTCATCCCCGCCACACCGCCGCTGGCGAGGCAGCGGCGGCGGGCGGCCCATACAACGACCGATACGCGACGCCTGCTGGTCGGGGATGAACCACGGCGGAGTCCTGATGCGGCTTCATGACGTTCGTGGTGCTCGGGACTACCGCACTCCTGCGCAAGGCCCGGGCGCCCGCTTACCCGTCATCGTATTACGTCTTGCAGTGCGGTAAACGACCGCCCGGGAATGTTAATCGTTTCTCTACTTCCGATGAGCAGTGCACGCGAGCAAGATCGAGCAAGATGGAATCACCCCGTAACACGTCGAGAGGGGATGGGCTCCGACTGAACCAGCCAATCCCCCACCCCACCGGCCTCCCGGAACGCCGGCGTGTCGTCGTCATCCCGACGTACAACGAGGCCGCAAACCTGCCCGTGATCGCCGGGCAGGTGCTGCGCGCGCTTTCGACCGACGTCCTGGTCGTGGACGATGCCTCCCCGGACGGCACCGGCGCGGTCGCCGACGCCCTGGCAGCGGCCGAACCCCGCATCGCCGTGATCCACCGCGCCGGGAAGTCGGGCCTGGGCCCGGCCTACGTGGATGGGTTCCAGTGGGCGATCGCGCGCGGCTACGAGCAGATCTTCCAGATGGACGCGGACGGCTCGCACGCCCCCTGCTCGCTCCCGGCCCTCGCGGCCGCCCTCGAAGAGGCTGACCTCGTGATCGGTTCTCGATACGCGCCCGGCGGAGCGGTGGAGAACTGGTCGCCGATCCGGCGCGCCGTCAGCCGTGGCGGATCGATCTACAGCCGCCTCCTCCTCGGGCTGCCCGTGCGCGACACCACGGCCGGGTTCAAGGGCTGGCGTGCCCCCCTCCTGCAACGCGTCCTGCACGGCGCGGTCCCCGCCAACGGATACGTCTTCCAGGTGGAGATGACCTACCGCGCCGCGCAGCAGGGCGCGACCGTGCACGAGGTGCCGATCCTGTTCGCGGACCGCACCATCGGCCAGTCGAAGTTCTCCATGCGCATCATCGCGGAGGCCAGTCTCCGCGTCGCCGCGCTCGGGCTGGAGCGCTTCCGCAGGCGCGCCCGGCGCGCCGCCCGGCACACCGCGTGAACCGCGACGGGCTGATGCGGCCGGCGCGCGTGCTGCTGGAGCGCGAGGTGGTGCGCTACGGGATCGTCGGCGTGTCGGGCATCGCCGTGGACCTGGGCCTGCTCGCGCTGCTCTACGAGGTCTTCGGGGTGCCGCTGCTGGTCGCGAACGTGCTGTCGTTTTCGGGCGCCGTCGCGAGCAACTACCGGCTGAACAGCTACTGGACGTTCCGATCGCGCAACCGGCGGTCGCACGTCGCGGGCGGAGCGCTCTTCCTGCTCGCGGCGCTGGTGGGCCTCGGCATCAGCGAGGCCGGCCTGTGGCTCGTCTCGCAGCGGCTGGGCCTGTTCTACATCTGGGCGAAGCTCGGACTCGTGGTCGTGGTGTTCGCGTGGAACTACGTGTTCAACAACGCGATCACGTTCCGCCACCAGGACGCCGCCCCCACGCGCGGCTAGCCGCCCGCCCCGTCCTTGATCACGCGGTACAGCCGGTAGCTGGGCCCGGACGCGAACTTCCACTCGTGCTCCAGGCGCAGCCACGGCTCGCCGTTCTCCCAGATCCCCGGGAAGCGCCGGATCACCTCGCCGTTGTTGGAGATGCCGCCGAGCGGCGGGACGAGGATGTAGTCCAGGCTCTTGACCGGGTCGTCCAGGAACCGCTCGGCGTCCGAGTCGTTCGTGATCACGAGGCGCGTGCGGTCCTTCGCCTGCACCGCGACGCCCCACGACGACACCGTCTGGATGTAGACGAGCTGCCCCTGCGGCAGCGCGTCCAGGTACTCCGCGATCTGCCCGGTGACCATCCGCTCCTCCACCAGCGCATCCGGCGAGGCGGGGTCGATCATGTGGCGCACGGGTCCGGACTCCTCGAGCCCGGTGTCCGCGCGCCAGAGCGCCCACGCCGAGGTGGGGACGGCGACGAGCATCGCGAGCAGCAGCGCGGCATAGACCGCGTTCCGCACGGAGCGCCGGTAGTCCACGACGGCGACCGCGCCGAAGACGATCGTCAGCGGCTGGCAGTACATGAAGAAGCGCAGCCATCCGAACGACCCGCCGGTGCCCAGCTGGTACACGGAGAACAGGACCATGCTCCCGCCGATGCCCAGCACGCCGATCGCGCGCCAGTCCTTCCGGAACAGCGCGCGCGCCGTCACCGCGATCGCGATCGGCACGAAGAACGGGCTCAGCAGCAGGATGCGCTTGAGCCCGAACTGCGCCGCTGCCACGAGCGACTTCGACGCGGCAATCACCTCGGTGTTTCCGGCGCCGTCGCGCAGTCCGATGCGGAGCTGCGCCATCGGGCCGTACTCGCTGTTCACGAAGTGCAGGGGGTCGCCCATGATCAGGAAGTTGAAGAACAGCCACAGGATGAGCGATCCCACGGCCGGCCCCAGCAGCGTCATCAGCACCGCCTGCGCGCGCGTGCCCGCCGCACGATCCTCGTCGCGCGCGAGCTCGTGCAGCATGTACGCGATCCCGACCGCGACGATCAGCGGGATCGCCTCGTACCTCGTCCACACGGCCCCGGCCAGCGCCACGCCGCCGACGGCCAGCGACAGCGCGGAGCGGTCGCGCACCCAGACGACGAACTGCCAGATCACCATCAGCAGGGCGAGGATGAAGAACGACTCGGACATCCCGACCACGGCGTAGTACACGGTCATCGGGTTCAGGGCGTACACGGTCGTGAGCGCCACCACCCAGCCCCCGGGGACGCGCAGGTCCGCCAGCAGGCGCCACATCACCCACACCGCTGCGGTCGCGGCGAGCGCGGAGAAGACGTTGCCCGCGAACACGGGGACGTGGACCAGGTTGAGGATCAGCACCAGCGGGATCTGGATCACGCTCGGCGCCGGGAGCCACACGAAGCCGATCGCCCCCAGGTGCGGGTCGCGGCTCAGCACCGCGTAGATCGCGTTGCCCGTGCGCGACACCGCGTCCGTCATCCAGATGTCGCGCGCGAAGTACACCCACGCCGCGACGCCGAGGTAGAATGCGCCGAGCGCCATGGTGTACCGGAACGAGGACGAGCGCAGCCCGCGAACAAGCGCCCGCTCGGCCAGCGGACGCTGCCGGTTCGCTCTCGAGAGCCCGGGGCTCAGGTGTGGACGCGCTGGCGATGTCACTGGGCGGAACGGTACACCCGGCATCGCCTACGGTGCCCCCTGCGGCGTGGACTGCGGCGGGGCCTGCGGCGGCGGCACGATCGCGCCCGCGCCCGCGGGCCCCTTGATCACCCGGTAGAGCCGCCAGCCGCCGCCGTCCACCGTGGTCCACTCCCTCACCAGCGACAGCCACGGCTCACCAAACTCGTAGATGCCCGGGAACCGCTGCGCGAGCTCGCCGAGGTCGGACGCGCCGCCGGGGTGCGGGACCAGGATGTAGTCGAGGCGGTCGATCGGGTCATCCAACACCTCGCCGGAGTTCTGGTCGTTCGTGATCACCAGGCGGGCCCGGTGGCGGACGAGCACGGCGACGCGGTACGACACGAAGGTCTCGACGTACACGAGCTGGTCCGGCGGGAGCGCGTCGATGAAGCCGGCGATCTGCTGCGCCGCGATGCGCCGCTCCGACTCGGCGTCGCGGTACGCGGGATCGATCATCTTGCGCAGCACGGGGTACTCCTCGAGCCCGATGGTCCCCTGCGAGAGTCCATAGATCGTGGTGGGGATCGCCACCAGCATGGCGGCCAGCAATCCGGCGTAGACGCGCTGCCGGACGGACCGCCGGAACGATCCCACCAGCGCCGTCCCGAAGACCAGCGTGAGCGGCTGCGCGTAGATGAAGAATCGCAGCCAGCCGAACGAGCCCCCCGTGCCGAGCTGGTAGATCGAGAAGACGGGGAGGCACCCGCCGAGGCCGAGGATGCCGATCAGCCGGTAGTCCCGCTTCCACACCGCAAACCCGCTCAGCACGGCGGTGAGTGGGATGAACGCGGGACTGAGCAGGAACAGCCGCTCGGCGCCGAAGACAGTGGCCCAGAATAGGGAATGCGAGGCGCGGGAGATTTCCGCGCCTCCGCTGTTCAGCGAGAGCTTCAGCTGCGCCGTGGGGCCATACGTGGAGTTCAGGAAGAAGAGCGGATCGTTCTGGATCAGCCAGTTGAAGAAGAGCCACAGGGCGAACGACAGCACCGGCGCTGCGAGGGCCGTCAGCAGCACGGCTTCCGCGCGCTGCACCGGCTCATGCTCGTCGTCGTACGCGACCTCGTACAGCGTCAGTGCGATCGCCATCGCGCCGACCAGCGCCAGGGACTCGTAGCGCGTCCAGATGGCCCCGGAGAGCGCGAGGCTCGCGAAGAAGAGCGCGCCGGTGCGGCGGGTGCGGGCGTACACGGCGAACTGCCAGATCACGATCAGCGCCAGCATCACGAATGGCGCTTCGGACATCCCGTTGACGGCGTAGTAGATCGTCATCGGGTTGACCGCGTACGCGACCAGCAACGCGATCCGCCACCAACGCGTCACCCCGACCTCGCGGAGGAAGGCCTCCAGGACCAGCAGCGTGGCGGCAGCGCAGACCACCGTGAGCACGTTGCCCGCGAACAGCGGGCGCTCGAAGACATCGGCGATCAGGATCAGCGGCAACTGCACGATGCTCGGACCCGGCAGCCAGACGAAGCCGATCGCGGCGAGGTGCGGGTCCCGGCTGAACACGACGTACATCGCGTTGGCCGTGCGCGAGATCGCGTCACCGACCCACAGCTCGCGCACGAGGTGGAACCACGCGGCCGTTCCGAGGTAGAGGACCCCGAAGGCGACCGCGAAGGCAGCACCCGGCGCACGGAGCATCCGCAACACGAGCAGTTCCGACAGCGGGCGACGCACTTTCGCTCGCCGGGACGCGGGGGACGGGCGGGGACGCGCTGGTGCTGCCACTGCCTGCAGGGTACACCGGCGACCCGGCGTCGATCCCGCGGCGCGTGCACTGCGGCCAGCAGTGGCCTGCGCCGCTACTATGGGGCGAGGAGACGAGGGAGCGCCGCAGCCCGAGGAGTCCCGCCATCGACACCGAACGCGAACCCGAACCAGCGGCCGAGGGCGGCGCGGAGCATCCCCTGTTCGAGAGCGTGCCCTGCCCGGTGTGCGGCGACGCGACGAATGTGCGCGTCATCTTCGACGCCGTCGAGCGCGGGCGCGTCGTGCGCTGCCGCCGGTGCGACCTGGGCTTCGTCAGCCCGCGCCCGGTCTCCACGATCGGGCTGTACACGGACCCCTCGTACTTCGGAGAGTCGGACTCCGAGGCCCACGCGGGCTACCTGGCCTACGACGAAGACTCCAACGTCATGCACACCTACTTCGAGCGCGCCGCTCGTGACCTGGCGGAGCGCGCGGGGCGCGGACGCCTGCTGGAGGTGGGCTGCGCCAACGGGTCGTTCCTGCGCGCCGCTCGGGACGCGGGCTTCGAGGTGCAGGGCGTGGAGCCGGGGGACGGCGCGGCGCTCGTGGCGCGCGCCGCCGGGCTCCCCGTGCTCACCGGCACCCTGGACGACCCCTCGATCGAGGCGGGTGCGTGGGACGTGATCGTGCTGATGCAGACGATGGAGCACCTCCCGGAGCCGCAGGCCGCCCTCGACCGGTTGCTCGCGCTATTGCGGCCGGGCGGGCTGCTGATGATGACGACGCCGAACCAGCACTCGTGGCTCGCCCGGGTGAGCGGGGCGCGCTGGGTCGAGTACAAGCCGCCCGAGCACCTCTTCCTGTTCACGCCGCGCACCATTCGCGCGCTGCTGGGCCGCGCCGGCTTCGAGCAGGTGGAGGTCGCGGCGGACGTCCACCGCTACCCGCCGCGCTGGGTGGTGCGGCGGCTGGGACGCTACTTCCCCGTCACCCGCCCGCTGGTTGCGCTCGCCGAGCGGCTGCTCCCGGCCGCGATCCTGGACCGCACGCTGCCCGTCTACTACGGGTCCATGCGCATCCTCGCGCGGCGGCCGCTCGTCTAGACGCCGCCAGCCCCGCCGTCACGACACGACGGCGCGCACGATCGGGCTGCACCTCGTGGCGCCTGTCTCTGCTGTCTCTGCCGACTGGTGAGATATCACCAGTATTTACGCGGCACATATCGCTCAAACGGCCGGGACGGAGTACGTTCCCCGCGCGAAGCGGACTATCAAGAAAACGATTTGAGGAGGACACGTGAGCAGATTCGTGACCCGGAGCGCCCTCGTTGCGATGGCGCTCCTCGCAGCCATCGCCATCCAGTTCGCCAGTGGGGGCGTCCGCCCCGCCGAGGCCCAGGCCGCGGGCGTGACGGTGCAGGTCGGCTCGGGCGAACCCGGGTACGCCGTGAACCTCTTCGGCTCTCCGAAGGTCACCGTCGCCGCGGGCAGCACGCTCACGTTCAAGAACCCCTGGCTGGAGCCGCACACCGTCACCTTCCCCGGCGCCACGAAGCTCCCGCCGCCGAGCGACCCGAAGGCCCCCGTCCCCACGGACCCCGGCAAGACCGTGGCGTACGACGGCGTGGCATACCTGAACTCCGGCTTCCTGTTCAAGGACCAGACGTTCGCGCTCTCGCTCCCGACCAAGGGGACGTACAAGTTCTACTGCATCATCCACCCGGGCATGGAGGGCTCGGTCGACGTCGTGGACGCCGGGAGCGCATCGATCTCGACGCAGGCGCAGCTCGACGCGGCCGCGACGAAGACGTTCGCTGACGCGACGGCGGCGTTGAAGGCCGCGAGCGCCGCCGAGACGGCGAAGGGCGCGACCCGCACCGCCAACGCGGACGGCACCAGCACCTGGACAGTGAACGTGGGCGGCATGGTCGGCCCGTCCGACCTGCAGCAGTTCTACGCTCCGAAGCTGGACATCCGCGTGGGCGACACCGTGGTGTGGAAGTCCGCCGTCCCGACGCCGCACACCGCCACCTTCCTCGGCGGCACGGCGATGCCGCTGCCCCCGACGCCCGAGAACCCGAAGGTAATGCAGGCGACGCCGGCGCTGGCGGCGGGATACAGCGGCACGGGCTACCTGAACAGCGGCATCATCGGCGTCGGCTGGCCGGCGCAGCAGTACTCGACGAAGTTCGCCGCCGCCGGCTCGTTCCCGTACATCTGCGTGCTGCACGTTGACCAGGGGATGGGCGGCGTGGTCAACGTCGCCGCCGCGCAGGTGACCCCGGCGCGGACCGGCACCGGCGGCGCCGATGCCGCCTCGACGGCCTCGCTGGCCCTGCAGGTGATCGCCGCCGTCGCCGCGATCGCGGCGGTGGCCGGCGCGCGCAGGAGCACGCTGCGCTCGCGGTAGCGCGAGCACCCCTCGTCCGCGCGGGCGGCGCGAGGATCGAGGATCGAGGAAGAGGGCGGCTCTTGCGAGCCGCCCTCTCTCTATGCCTGTGGGTGCCTGTGGGTGCCTGTGGGCGCCTCGGCCCGCGCGGACGCCATGCCAGCTCGGTGCCGAAGCGCCGTGCCAGCGCGTACCGCTGTCGCTACGCGCCCGCCTCGGCCAGCGCGCCGCGATCGAGGGCGACCAGGATGGCGTCCACCAGCCGCCGCGCGGACTCGGCCGTGAGCTCCACGGCGACCCGTGCGGCGGGGCCTGCCGCCTCGTTCACGAAGTCGATGTTGAGCGCGTACTCCAGCGGCGCGTGGTACGGGTGGTCATACGAGACGTTGGCGCCGCTGAGGGTGAACCAGCCGTCCGCGCCCTTGCCGCTCCCGGCGACCGCGGCGTTCTCAATGATGTTCGTGCACATTCGGAGGGTGCCTTTCGCAGACTCGAGTCCCCGGGACGGGACGCTACGACAGTTGACGACCGAAGAAGTCCCAGACCTTCTTCCAGCCATCCACCGCCTGCTCCTGCCGGTACATCGGCCGGTCGTAGTAGAAGAACCCGTGTCCCGCGCCGTCGTAACGGTGGAACTCGTAGTTCTTGCCGGCCTTCTTCAGCGCCTCCTCGTGGGTGTTCACCTGATCCGGCGACGGCGAGGAGTCGTCGTTGCCGAAGAGGCCGAGGAGCGGGACGTTCAGGCGGTCCGTGTAGTCGATCGGAGCGACGGGGCGCTTCTCCGTCAACTCCTCAGGCTTCATCACCACGCCACCGCCCCAGAGGTTGGCGGCGGCGGTGATCCCGGTGGCGAGCGAGGCCACGAGCATGGTGTGGCGCCCGCCGGAGCAGGTGCCGATCACGCCCACCTTGCCGTTGAGCGAGGGCTGCGCCCGCAGGTAGTCGATCGCGCCCTGGCAGTCACCCACCACCTGCGTGTCGGCGACGCCGCCAGCGGAGCGGACAGCGGCGGCCACGTCCTCGGGCGTGCCGTGCCCGTTGCGCTCGTACAGGTTCGGCGAGATCGCGACGTAGCCGCGGCGGGCGAAGCGAAGCGTCGCCTCCTTGTACCAGTCGTCCCAGCCGGGGGCGTGGTGGATGAGGAGCATCCCGGGGTACGGCCCGTCCCCCGACGGGCGGGCGACGAACGCCCGGATCTGGTCGCCAGCGTCGCCCTTGATGAGGACCGTCTCCGCGCGGAGACTCTCCATGGTGTCTGTCGTGTACTGATTCACGGGCATGACCTTCCCACGTGGTGCGGTTTCGAGCCTGAGCAGAGTACATCCTGCGGCAAGCGACGCAAGACACCGGTGAGCGCCGCCCAGGCCCCGGCGGAGGACGGGCATCGCCGTGTGCACGCCTCCGGGTGCGCCCTGGCGTCGCAGCCGACGCCGCGTAGATTCGGGGTGACTGGTCAGGGGGAGACCTCCTGCCGGTCCTGCAGGAGTGGGAGACGCTGATGGCGGACGTGCTGCAACTCCTGGGTGCGACGATGATCCTCGTGCCCTTCGCCTGGGCGCAGTTCCGGACGCTGTCGACCGGCTCCGTGACCTACCTGCTGCCGAACCTCGCGGGATCGGTGCTCCTCGCGTGGCTCGCGCTCGAGGGGGCGCAGTGGGGCTTCGTGCTGCTGGAGACGTCGTGGGCAGCGGTTTCCGTGCGCGGGCTGGTGAAGGCGGCACTCGAGGGCCGGGCAACGCGAGCCTAGCTGCCTCGTTCCACCTTGACCGCAGGACGCGCGCGCGACGTAATGTGCGTGCGGCGCACGCACTCTCGCGATGCACCGGTCCGGCGCTCGACACGTACCGGGCGGGATCCTCGATCCGGGCGCACGGTTTCGCGGAGTTCGACAGGAGTACGCCATGACCGGAACGATCGGCGCCGCGATCCAGGCGCTGGACGCCGTGGACTTCGTCGCGCAGGTGAAGCGGGCGGAGGCAGCGGGCGTGCCGGTGGCGTGGACGACCATCGGCGGATCGGCCGGGGGCGACCCCCTGACCGCATACGCCGCCGCGATCACCGCGACCAGCACCATCCGCCTGGGCACCGCGATCGTGCCGACATGGCCGAGGCACCCCGTGATCATCGCCCAGCAGGCCCTGACGTTGGAGCAGCTGGGCCCCGGACGCGTGCGCCTCGGCATCGGACCGTCGCACGAGCCGACCATGGTGCGGAACTTCGGTGTGCGGTGGGAGACGCCGCTGGCGGAGCTGCGGGAGTACCTCACCGTCATCCGCGCTCTGGCGGACACGGGCGCGGTGGAGTTCGAGGGGCGTCACGTCACCGCGCGCGCGCAGTGGCGCGGCCCCGGGGGCTTCGAGGTGCTGGCCTCCGCGCTGCGCCCGCGCTCCTTCGAGCTGTGCGGGGAGCTGACGGACGGCGCGATCTCATGGATGTGCCCGAAGGCGTACCTGGTCGCGGAGGCACTTCCGGCGATCGCGCGCGGCGCGGAGCGCGGCGACCGCACCGCCCCGCCCCTGATCGCCCACGTCCCGGTCGCGGTCAGCAGTGACCGCGAAGGCGTGCGCGCGATCGCCCGGCGCCAGCTCGCCGGCTACCAGTCCATCCCGTTCTACCTCGCGATGTTCCGGGAGGCCGGGTTCCCCCAGGCGCACGAGGGCTATTCCGACGCGCTGCTGGACGACCTGGTGGTCTCCGGCACCGAGGACGAGGTGGCGGCGCGCCTGCTGACGTACCTGGACGCCGGATGCGGCGAGGTGCTCGCCCACCCGTTGCTAGCGGACGACCGCGAAGGCAGCATCGACCGGGTGTTCGCGGCCGTGGGGGCGGCGCAGCGCCGGGCCAGCGCCCGCTAGCCGCGGCGGGATCGGCGCGCGGTCCGGCCTGGTCGATCAGCGGCTAGTCGATCAACAGGGGTTGAGCGACCGGAGCCCCCTCGGGCTCATCGGCCTGCGCGGCGCGATAGCGCGCGGCGAGCTCGTGTGGCGGTGCGGCCATCATCACCAGCGGCGCGGCGAGCAGGCCGACGCCCGCGGCAAGGTACCAGCCCATCTCGTATTGCCCGGTCACGTCCACGATGCGGCCCACCGCCCACGGGCCCAGCGCGCCGCCCGTGGTATTCATCAGCGCCGCGATCCCGTTCACGGTGCCGAAGTACCTGGTGCCGAAGTAGTCGGCCATCATCGCCGGTCGCACCGGGATCGTGCCGCCGAAGCCGGGGGCGATCAGCAGGATGGCGAAGACCACCTGCGGGAACGTCGAGGCGGTCGCGAGCACCAGCGTGCCCGCGCCGATCAGTCCGGCGCAGAACGCGAGGAGCACGCGCTTGGAGATGCGGTCGCCGAGCATCCCCAGCCCGAGCCGCCCGATGATCGAGAAGAGCGTGTAGAGCGCGACCGAGGATCCGGCGACCGCCTTCGACACGCCGATCTGCGTCTCCAGGTACGGCACCTGGTGCACCAGCACGGCGGTGGTGGAGAACGCCAGCGCGATCATCGCGAGGCCGGAGAAGAGGAACGCGCGCGTCATCATCGCGCGCTTCGCCGGGATGCCCCACATCCGCGCGCGCGGGAGCACCGCGCCATCTTCGTCGAGGTAGTGCCTGCCATCCATCGGCTGCGGGTGATTGCGGGGCCGCGTGCGGATCTGCATGCCGAACGCAACGCCGATGACGATCATGCCCACCACGAGGCAACGCAGCGCGATCCGCCAGCCGAACTCCTCGACGAGCCACGCGATCCCGACGACGAGCAGCCCCGCAACGCCTCCACCCAGGGTGCTCAACGACATCGCGAGCGCGCGGCGCCGCTCGAACCACGTGGCGATGGCGGCCAGCCCCGCCTGCCCCCCGGCGCCGGAGGAGCCGATCGCGATTACGACCATTGCCAGGTAGAACTGCCACATGTTCTGGATGTACGAAAGCCCCAGGACGCCCGCCGAGGCGATCAGCACCCCGGTGACGACGATGCGCCGCGCCCCGAAGCGGTCGATGCCCATGCCTACCAGGGGCGCTGCGAGTCCACCGATCTCGGATCGCAGAGAGAACGCCAGCGCCGTGGCCGCCACGCTCCAGCCGAACTCCTTGATGATGTCGTTGAAGAAGACGCCGAAGCCGTAGTAGAACGACGCGCCGATCAGCAGCACGACCAGCGCGGACGAGCCGACGACCACCCAGCCCTCGTACACCCCGGGAAACATGCGACGCACCATGGGTGCATGCTACCCGCGCAACTCCTAGGTGCACCTCCGCGCACCACGCGGCGCAGCGCGATGATGCGTGTATTACGCGCGCGATGCGCGGGCATGTACGCGCCCGCGTGCGCGTAATGTCCGCGTTGTCTCGCGACTACCTCCGAGGTATCTCGGTGCGGTCATCTCGCACGCACGATGCAGGTCTCACGGCAGGGGATCCGGCTCGCCGTCCGGCAGCGGGACCTCGAACACGTTCAGCGTCAGGCTGACGAGACTGTAGTAGCCGACGATGCCGACCAGATCCACGACGCCGCGCTCGGTGAGCACCGCCTGCGCGCGGTCGTATGTGGCGTCGGAGACCCGGTGATCGCGGAAGCACTCCGTGACGAAGGCGTAGATCGCACGGTGACGCTCGTCCTCCAGCGGCGGCTCCGCGCCCGTGCGCACGGCCTCGATGATCACGTCCGCGACCCCGGCCTGCCGCGCCACGGTGGCGTGCGCGAAGAACTCGAACTGGGCCTTCCAGTACCGGGCGGTCACCAGGATCGCGAACTCGGAGAGGAACGGCTCCAGGCTGCTGTGGTAGCGGCAGAACTCGCCCAGCCGCTGCGCGCGGTCGCACAGCTCCGGGCTGCGCATCCACGGCAGGAACGGCCCGCGCAGGCCGCCTCGGCCGGCCATGATCGCCTCGGCGATGCGCTGCTGCTCCGGCGTGAATTCGGCGGGATCGAGGGGGGCGAGGCGGGGCATGGCGGGCTCCTGGCGGCGGGATCCGGTGGTGGGGCGAAGAATAGCGGCTCACCGTGGTCGCCGCCCATCGCCGCGTGATCCGCCGGTGCACCCGCGATGCCCGCGTCCGGCCCCGAGCACCGAGCAAACGGGCGTGATGTGGACGCGCCCGGCCCGCGCTGGCATCATGAGTCCAGAACTCACCCACCCGCTCGGACCGCGGCAGGCCGAGACGCCGGGTCGAGACGAGGAGCCCCGCTTGGACCCACACCCCGACGATCGCTCCGTGCTGCGCTCTGTCCTCCGCGGCAAGATCCACCGCGCGCTGGTCACCGGCGCCGACCTCAACTACGAGGGCTCGATCACCCTCGATCCCGAGTTGATGGATCTGTCCGGCATCGACGAGTGGGAGCTGGTCCACGTCCTGGACATCACCAACGGCGCGCGCCTGGAGACGTACGCGATCCGCGGCATCCCCGGGTCCGGCGAGGTCTGCATCAACGGCGCGGCGGCCCACCTGGTGCACCCCGGAGACCTGGTCATTATCCTCGCGTACGAGTGGATCCGGTCGGAGCACGTGGCTGACCACCGCCCGCGGATCGTTCGCGTCACGGCGGAGAACCGGCCGCTGGCGCCCACCACCTCCGAGCACACGGGCCACGGCCCGATCCGCAGCGCGTAGTCGCGCGGCGGACGAACTGGAAGGACCGCTGTCCCATGTCGCTGAGTAACCCGACCCTCCCGCGGACGCTGGTGTCGATCCCGGACACCGGCCCCGCCGCGCGCGTGCTGTGGACGGCGCTCCTGGTGGTCGTAGGCGTGACGGTGATCGCGCTCTCCGCGCAGGTCCGCATCGAGCTCTTCCCGGTGCCGATCACCGGCCAGACGCTGGGCGTCCTGCTGGTGGCGGCGGCGTACGGCAGCCGCCTCGGCGGCGCGACCGTGGGCGCGTACCTGATCGCCGGCATCGAGGGCGCGCACGTGTTCCAGGGAGGCACCTTCGGGGTGAAGGTGCTCGGCGGGCCCACCGGCGGCTACCTCATCGGCTTCCTGGTGGCCGCGCTGATCGTCGGCTGGCTGGCCGAGCGCGGCTGGGACCGCGTGCCGTGGCTCACGGTCGCGGCGATGGTGATCGGCAGCCTCGTGATCTACGCCTTCGGCGTCTCGGTGCTGTCGGGCTTCGTCGGCTGGGGGAAGGTCTGGGCGCTGGGCGTCCAGCCGTTCCTGCTGGGCGACGCGATCAAGGTCGCGATTGCCGCCGGCGTCCTGCCCGCCGCGTGGCGGCTGAAGCAGTGGGGCGCTCCGCGCTAGCCCCGGCCCGTGCGCAACGGGCCTCGACGAGCCCGCCACGCGCGACGACCCGGCAACCCGCCACGAACGTGTGCGTCAGTCCGCCCTGCCATGCAGGGCGGACTGGTACCACGTCACCTTCTCGCGCAGGGACTTCGCCGTCCCCTCCACCACGTCGACCTCCTGCGGGGGGGCCTCGAAGTGGCAGCGCAGCCCATCGTCGTACCCCAGCTGGGTGACCACGTGGCGCGCGAGGAGCAATGCCTCCTCCAGCTCGCAGGACGGGGGCTCGTGGTGACGGCTGACGGTCGCCGCGATCTCGTCTGAGACGCCCCAGATCGAGAGCAGGCGCCCGCCGGCCTTCGCGTGATCCTCGCCGAACAGGGCTGCCTCCGCGCCCAGCACCATCGGCTCGCTCCGCGCGCGCTCCGAGAGGGTCTCGTAGACGCCCGGAATCGAGGCGCCGAGCACCAGCCGCCCCACGTCGTGCAGGAGTCCGGCCGAGAACGCCACCGGGCGCAGCCGGTGCGTCTCCACCGACGACTCTGCGATCACGGCGACGGCGAGCGAGTGCGCCCAGAACGCGTCCTCGTCGATGCCGCACTCGCCGATGTCCTTGAACGCCGCGCCCACCACCGCCGCGGCCACCACGCGCTTCGTGGCCTGGAGGCCGATGCGCACCAGCGCATCGCGCGTGTCCTCGATGCGGCGGCGGGACGCCGAGGCGGCGGAGTTCGCGGCGCGGAGCAGGACCAGCGTGAGCCCCGGGTCGGCGCGGATCAGGCTGGCGAGGTCGTCCATGCGGACGTCATCGTCCTGCATCATCGACAACGCGCCGGCGCGGGCCGCGGGCAGCATGGGCCCGGCGGGCAGCACCGCGCGCCGAACGTGGCTGGACTCGCCCTCGACCACGAGCGCCCCTCCGTGGATTCCGCGCCCTCGCGCGAGCACCTGCCGGGGCGCGGCCAGAGCCGTCCCCTCCGGGATCATCGGCGCACCGCCCCCGATCTTGACGCCCTCGCTCGCCTGCGCGAGGGTAGTGCGCCGGGTAGTCCTCCCGTGCCGCAGCCAGAGCGGAGCAAGACGATGCGCATCGAGGAAATCATCGACGTCGCGGCGGCGCCCGCCCGCGTGTGGGGCGTCACCCTCGACATCGCGCGGTGGCCGCAG